>Ga0307281_10000032_pt1 | contig 29094 bp, 27 predicted proteins | sample ER_DNA_120_FD_194486 | JGI IMG/M metagenome (GOLD analysis project Ga0307281, IMG submission 194486) | Bulk soil microbial communities from the East River watershed near Crested Butte, Colorado, United States - ER_DNA_120 | ecosystem: Environmental > Terrestrial > Soil > Floodplain | place...
CTCGGCGGTCGTGTTGATGCCGACAAGCTCCGCCAGCAGGTCCCGGGCGAGCTGCTGGTCGGAGGACTGCGCGGACCCTTGCGCCCGCCCGACTTGCGTGACCGCCAGCACGGCTGCCAGGGTCAGAAAGCCGGGGCGCATTGCTCTCTGTCGTTCGAACACGTCGCCGTCCTCGGGAAGGGGCTCCGGGGAATATATTGAAGCCATGACCGCCACCGCGCCAACCTGCCCGCGCTGCGGGACACCCGTGCCTGCCGGGGCGCGCGCCTGCGCCAATTGCGGCGCGGACGTCTCGGGCCAGCAGGGCCAGGTAGTCACGGCCTACGCGGCCGCTGCTACGGCGGTGCGGCTGGGGACCTCCCAGGGCAGTCTCCAGGATGCGTTGCAGCGCGCCACGCTGGGGGAATACGAGGTCCTGGGGGAGCTGGGCCACGGTGGCATGGCCTCGGTGTTCAAGGCGCACGATATCGCGCTCGGGCGCAAGGTCGCCATCAAGGTGATGTCGCCGGCGCTGTTCAGCACGGCCGGGATGGTCGAGCGGTTCAAGCTGGAAGCGCGCACCGCCGCCTCGCTGAGCCATCCCCACATCATCCCGATCTACGCAGTGCGGGAGAGCCCGGAGATCGTGTACTTCGTGATGAAGTACGTGGACGGACGCTCGCTCGAGTCGATCGTCCACCAGCTCGGACAGATGCCGTTGCCCCTGGCGCAGGCGGTGTTGTACCAGGTCGGATCCGCGCTGGGATACGCGCATCGGCGCGGCGTAGTGCACCGCGACGTGAAGCCGGCCAACATCATGATCGACGCCGACGGCTGGTCGGTCGTCACCGACTTCGGCATCGCCAAGGTCGCCGAGAGCCAGGGGCTCACCCAAACGGGCGCCACCATCGGGACCCCGAGCTACATGAGCCCCGAGCAGTGCGCGGCGAAGCGGGAGCTGACGGGCGCGTCGGACCAGTATTCGCTCGGCATCGTCGTCTACGAGATGTTAACTGGTCGCCTCCCCTTCGAAGCCGAGACCACGGTCGGGCTGCTGTTCGCCCACGTGCACGAGACGCCGCCACCGATCGGCGACCTGCGCCCCGATTGTCCGGAGGAGATCGGCGAGGCTGTGATGCGGATGCTCGCCAAGGACCCCGAAGAGCGTTGGCCCAACATCGAGACCGCGGTGGGAGCGCTGGGGGGCACGCCGATCGGGCACGACGACCCGATCCATGCCCAGCTCGTGGAGCTGGCGGGCGGGCGCGCCCAGCATCCCGCGGATACGATCCGCACGCCGATCAGTCCGCTGCCGGCGAACAGGGTGGCGCCGCCGCCCGCGACCCGGACGGCGACCCCTCGGGAGCGACGGCCGGCTACGCGGACCGGCCCGACCCCTCCCGCCGCGGCGCCGGCGGCGGGGGGGGGGCGTCGTTCACCGCTGCTGTTCGCTCTGCCCCTGCTCGCGGTCGCGGGGATCGCCGCCTGGTGGTTCCTGGGACGCGGGGGATCGGGGCGAACGACCGCGACGGCTCCGCCCGTGATCCCGACCGCCGGCGCCGAGACCGTGAAGGTCGTGGAGCGCGCGCCCGCGGAGACGGTCCGTATCGGCAGCGTGGGAGCGATCGCCGGTGACACCCAACGCCGGGCCGCTCCGTCGCGGCCCACGAATGTCACGACGGACGCACCGCCCCCACCGCGCCCCAACCGGGCAGTGGAGAACGCCTACCACCTGACCGAAGCGAGCGCGATCGGGCGCCGTGTGAGCGCCAAGGCCGCAGGCGCGACGAACGAAGAGCTGGCGGCCGGCGACGCCGACGCCCGCGCCGCTGAGGCCCTGGCTCGGGACGGGCGGTACGCGGAGGCGAATTCACGACTCGCCGCCGCGATCACGGCCTGGACCAACGCTCAGATCAACGCGCAGAATCACCCGCGTCGTGAAACGCGGGCCCCTGGGCAACGGACGGAGGTCCAGCAGTTGGCGGCCGAGTTCGCCGCTGCGTTCAGCGCCAAGAGCCTGCCCCGGCTGCGGCTGGTCTACCCGCGGATGCCCGAGGCCCAGGCACAGGAGTGGGGCCAGCTCTTCCTGCAGGCGCGCGATATCACGATGCAGCTCACCGCCACGGGCATGAACCGCGTCGGGCCCGCCGAATTCGAAGCGACGCTGTCAGGCACCTACGAGTACACCGACATGCGGGGCGGCACGGCCGAGAGCCGCACGGTGAGCTGGCAGGCGACGCTGCGCCAGTCGCCGATGGGGCTGCGAATCGTGGCGCTGCGGTGATGGGCGCTGTGGGCATCGATTGACGAATAACGTCACAAATCATATAGTTGACGTATTGCGTCATTAGAGTAATATTTGATGGTATATGACAATTCACTACGTGGCGTTCATCGCCGACGTCGTGGCCTCCCGCGCGCTGACCGACCGGGCCCGGGCCGCGCTCCAGCGAGACATCGCCGCCGCCGCCCGCGAGTTCAACGCCCGCTACCGCAAGCACCTCGCCGCCCGCTTCGCCGTGACCCTGGGCGACGAGCTGCAGGGCTTATTCACCAGCGCCGCCCCTGCCTGGGACGTCAGCCACCAGCTCCGCCTCAGGATCCCGATGGTCGAATGGATCGTGGCGTGCGGACGGGGGGCGCTGGCAATGCCGCTCCACCGCGGCGCGAGCGCCCCCGAGCTGGACGGCCCGTGCTTCCACGCGGCCCGATCGGCCCTCGATCACGCCAAACGGACCGGTCTCGTCCTCACCTTCGGTGGATTCGATCCGCCGCTCACGGCGTGCGCCACCTATTACTCCGCGCTCTATCGGGGCTGGAGCCGGCGTCAGCGCGCCGTGGCCACGGCGCAACGCGCCCGTAGTGAAGCCCGGCTGGAGGAGCTGGCCCGACTGCTGCACGTCGGGCCCAGCGCCGTCTCGCACCTGCGGCGCCGCATGGTCTGGCCCCTCGTGGCGGCCGGTGATAAGGTATTCCAGGATCTGCTCGCAACATGAACCCCGTCTCTGCCGTTCTGCTCCTGGCCTTCGCCATCAGCGCCGGATTCGCTCCCTGGCGGCGGGCCGGCTGGACCGCACCCGTCCGCGCGCTGCTGTTCGAGGCCGCGGCGCTGGTCGGTGCCGTCGTACTGGCGTGGCTCGGCGCCCGGCTCGTCCATCCCACATCGCCGGGCTACTACTGGGGTCGGGTGCTGCTCCTGGGCGCCGCCTACTGGTACGCCTGCGCCGGCGGGGCGGTGTTGGTTCGTCGTGTCCTGGAGGTCGTGCCAGTCACTGAGACACCCCGCGCCGGCAAAGGTGGAATCACCGTGCCGGCCGCGGAATGGTCGCGGGGTCTCCTGATCGGTGTGTTGGAGCGGGCCCTCGCCCTCACGTTGGTGCTGATCGGACAGTTCGGAGCGCTGGGGCTGATTCTCGCCGCCAAGGCCTTGGCCCGGTTTCGAGCGATGGACGACCGGGACTTCGCCGAGTACGTGCTGATCGGCACGCTCGCCTCCATGCTGTTCGCGCTCTGGATCGGGGTGGCCGTGCGTGCAATTCTCGCGTGGGGGCCCTGATCGTCGCGTTCTCCTGATGCATCCGCGCAACCCTTCCCGGACCGGACGCGTCAAACAGGGAGTCCTTCGAGGAGCCGGATCATGCGCCCGACACTCGCCGTCGTGGGGAGTCTCACCCTGGCGGCCACCACGTCCCTGCCCGCACAGCGGCTCGCCGATCGCGTGGCTGCGGTGCGCGAAGGGACGGTTACGTTCCGCTACGCCGCTCGGCCCGAAGTCTGCGGCGACGGGCCCACGATCATCATCCGGGAGCTCGGTCCCGGGACCGGGTTCGCCATCTATTCCCCGGACGGGCTGACCATCGGAGACTCGTGGAACGGGCGCCCGCCCGTGTGCGTCCACGGTCCCGCGCACGTCCGGCTCGCCGTGCGCAACCGCGCCGTCGTGGCGGTGCGACCCTTCATGGGTGAAACGGGTGGGATGTTCGGCGCGACCGATCTGGGTAGCGTCAACTCGGCCGAGGCGGCCGCCTATTTCCTCCAGCTCGCCCGGACCGCGACCGAGGAGATGTGTTACACGGCGATGATCGCCGCAGCCATCGCGGACAGCGCACGCATCTCCGCTCCCCTGCTCGCCATCGCGCAGGACCGCTCGCTCCGCCCGGCGAACCGCGAGCAGGCATTGAAGTGGCTCGCCCGCACCGCGCCGCGCGAGGGCAACACGGCGGCCGAAGCGAGCGTCCGCGCCATCGCGGCCGACCAGACCGACGTCCCCGACGTACGCGAGCGCGCGATCCGGGTGCTGACCCATCCCACGAGCGACGCGTTCTTGCGGGACCTCTATGGCCGCCTCACCCCCGCGCTCAAGGAGCGCGTCATCCGAGTCGTGGCCGAGTCCGACACGCCGGAGAACCTCGCGTGGATCGCCCGAGTCGCGGAGAACGAGGCCGAGGCGGTCGATCTGCGGGACCGTGCGATCCGGGTGCTGGGCGAAGAGCTGCACCAGACCGACCGCCTGCGGGCGCTGTACCCGCGGCTTGCCACCACCGACTTGAAGGACCGGGTAATCCGCGTCGTCGCAGCGGACGCAGACGCAGGGGCGATCCGCTGGCTGCGAACCCTCGCCGTTACCGCGACAGAGCCGCTCGAGGCACGCGACCGCGCGTTACGGGTGTTGGGCGAGCAGGGAGAGGTCGAGTATCTGCGGGAGGTCTACGCCCGCCTCGACCGGCAGGACCTGCAGGAGCGGGTGTTACGCGAGCTGGGGGAGAGGGGCGGCAGCGAGAATACCCGATTCCTGCGCGGGGTCGCCCTCGACCCACAGAGCCACGTGGATCTGCGGGACCGGTCGCTTCGGATGCTGGCCGAGGCAGGCCTGCGCTCGGCCGACCTCGCCGCGCTGTACGACACGATCGCGGTGGCGGACCTGCGCGCGCGGCTCATCAACTTGCTGGCCGAGCGAGGCGATGATGCGGCGCGCGACAAGCTGGACGACATCGCTCGCCGCGATCCAGACCCGGACCTGCGCAATCGGGCTGCGAAGCGACTCGCGGAAGCGCACTGAGTCTCACCCGACGCCGCGGCGATCCAGGCTGCGGTACTGGATCGCCTCACTCACATGTTTCGGCTGGAGCTCAGCGGCTCCGTCCAGATCGGCGACGGTCCGGGCGATCTTGAGGACGCGGTGGTAGCCGCGCGCCGATAACCCGAGGCGGGTGATCGCCGAGCGGAGCAATCCGTCGGCCCCGTCGGACACGCGGCAGAACGCCCGGATGTCGCGCGGCGCCATGTGGGCGTTGGCGTACACCCCGGCCCGCGTGGCGAAGCGCTCCCGCTGCACCAGCCGTGCCCGGTCCACCCGCTCCCGGATCGCTTCGCTCGGCTCTCCCCCACCCTGCTCCGACAACGCCTGATAGGGCACTGCCGGCACTTCGAGGTGGAGATCGATGCGGTCGAGGAGCGGGCCGGAGACCCGGGCGAGGTAGCGCTGTACGCCGATCGGTCCGCACGAGCAATTGTGCTGCGGGTCGCCGAACCAGCCGCAGGGACACGGGTTCATCGCGGCCGCGAGCATGAATCGCGCGGGGTAGGCCAGGCTCATGGCGGCCCGGGCGATCGTCACGTTGCCGTCTTCCAGCGGCTGGCGCAGGACCTCCAGCACGTTCTTGCGGAACTCCGGCAGCTCGTCCAGAAACAGCACGCCGCCGTGTGCGAGGCTCACCTCCCCGGGACGGGGATACGAACCGCCCCCGATCAATCCCGCGTCCGAAATCGTATGATGCGGCGCGCGGAACGGTCGGCGGGCGACGAGCGACTCGCCGAGCGGGAGGACGCCGGCGACCGAATGGATCTTGGTCGTCTCGAGCGCTTCCTCGAGGCTCATGCGCGGGAGAATCGTGGGGAGCCGGCGGGCGAGCATCGTTTTCCCCGAGCCCGGTGCTCCGACCATTAGTATGTTGTGGGCTCCGGCGGCGGCGACTTCGAGTGCGCGCTTGGCGTGCTGCTGCCCTTTGACTTCCGCGAAGTCCACATCGTCTCGCGCACGCTCGGCGAACAATCGGCTCACGTCCACATCGGCCGACGGCAACTCCCCTTTGGCGTCGAGATAGTCGGCCAGCTCGCCGAGATTGGCGGCGCCCAGCACCCGCAGCCCTGCCACGACACCGGCTTCGGGGAGGTTCTCCTTCGGGAGAATGAGCGCCTCAGCCCCCGCAGCGCGAGCGGCCAGCGCGACCGGTAGCGCCCCCCGCACCGGGCGGATCGCCCCCTCCAGCCCCAGCTCGCCCAGCAGCACCACCCCGCCGAGGCGCTCGAGCGGGATTTGCTCGGTGGCGGCGAGGATGCCGACCGCGATCGGCAGATCGAACGCCGAGCCCTCTTTTCGGACGTCGGCCGGAGCGAGGTTCACGGTGATGCGTTTCAGCGGGAACTTGAAGCCGGTATTGGCGATCGCCGAGTACACGCGCTCCCGCGCTTCCTTCACGGCCCCCTGGGGGAGACCGACGGTAGCGAATGTCGGGAGGCCGTTGGCGATGTCGGTTTCGACGTCCACCAGATAGGCGTCGATCCCGAACACCGCCGCGGAGCGTACACGGGCGAGCACGCGCTAAGGATGAACACTCGGGCGCCCGCCACCGGTACCAAACCATCGCACGACCATGCCAACGATTGCCGCCCCTTAGGGGTGGGCGATGCTCCCCGTCACCGGATGCTCGACGGGTCGGGTCAGCGAGAACCCAACGCCGAGGCGGTTCCCCACCATCGCCACCTGCGGGCGAACTTGCACGAACGCGACGCGTTGCCACATGTCATGCCTGACGGACAATCCCACCACACACCCGATCGCGGCGCCGGCAAGGGAGCCGGCGGCCGCGTACGGGAGCCATTCCGCCGATTTCCCGCACTCCAGGCCGACACAGCGGCTCATCCGGCTGGCGAAGATCGCGCTGGCGGTGACGAAACCCGCGAACGATCCGATCTCCGCCCCCAGCCGCCACTGCGATCGACGTCCACGCCAGAGATCCATCTGTTGCACGCGATCGAGTGGCAGGACCAGAGGATCGCCGAGCGCCCGCGCCCCCCGCGGGGCGAGCACGAGCGTATCGCCACCGAGGCGGAACACCGTGCCCTCGATGGGACGTGGGCTGGTCGTCAGGCGGAGTCGCACGCGATCGCCGACCTGCGGTTCGCGCGCCTGCCCCCGAAGTGGTGCGGTGGCGCCGATGAACAGCATCAGCACGAGGGGGACAGAGTCGAGTGACGACATGGGAGCCTCCGGGCTTAGTGTCTGAGCCGCAAGCTCCCTCCCCGGCGTCAAGACGAGGTCAAGCCGCAACCTTCCGGCTGGTTATGTTGTCGAATGACAAGGTATCACCCTGACCGGGGGAACGCCGTGGCCGAACGCGCCGACTTACTGCAGGGCACGCTGGACCTGCTCATTCTGAAAACCCTGATGCTCGAGCCCCTCCACGGCTGGGGCATCTCGAAGCGGCTCCGCCAGCTTTCCGCCGAGGTGCTCGCGGTGGGCCAGGGCAGCCTCTACCCCGCCCTGTACCGCCTGGAAGACAAAGGCTGGATCAGCGCGCATTGGGGGACGAGCCCCGAAGGACGGCGCGCCAAGTTCTACACCCTGACCCGAGACGGCCGGAAACAGTTCACCGCCGAGCGCTCCGAATGGCGCCTGTTCTCGACGGCGGTGGAGCTGGTCCTCAAGGCCGTCTGAGGAAGTGTGACCATGACCCGCTGGCTGCAGCGCCTCACGCGCCGCATTCGAGCCCTGGTGCACGGGGCGGCCCTCGATCAGGAGCTGTCCGAGGAGATCCAGTTGCACGTGCGGCTCGAAACCGAGGATCTCATCCGCACGCAGGGCCTCGACCCCGCGGAAGCCCGCCGCCAAGCCCTCCTCGCGTTCGGCGGCGTAGAGCGCTACCGCGAGGCGCAGCACGACGCGCGCGGCGTGCGCTGGATCGAGGATTCGCTCCGGGATCTCGGGCTTGCCGTCCGCGTGCTGCTGCGCAGCCCCGGCTACACGGTGCCGGCGGTGCTGGTGCTGGGCCTGGGCATCGGCGCCACCACCGCCGTCTTCAGCGGGGTGGACACGGTGCTGGGCCGGCTCCCCTACCCGAAGGACGAGCAGCTAGTCCGGATCTACGAACAGAATTCACCGACCAATCGCTGGACGCTGTCGGTTGCCGACTTCCAGGCGATCGCGGGCGGCGCCCATACGCTGAGCGCGGTCGGGGCGGCTCGGTTCCGCCGGGTACCGGTGTCGGCGGGGGGCGAACCGCAGAGCATCCAGGCCGGGGTCGTCACCTCCGGGTTCGCGCGTGTCCTCGGCGTGCAACCGGCATTCGGTCGTCGTCTCGAGCCCGCGGACGACGCTCTCGGCGCGCCGCTCGTGGTGGTGGTGAGTGACGCCTTCGCCCGACGGGTGCTGGGGGGCGCCGCGAGCGCGCTGGGGCAGAGCATCATGATCGACGGCCGGGCGCACACGGTAGTCGGCGTGTGGCCCCGGGGATTGGACCGGCTCAGCGGCATCCGTGCCGACGTGTGGCCGGCCCTGCAGTTCACCCCCCCGACCCGGCGCGGCCCGTTCGGCTTATTCGTGATCGGCCGGCTGGCGGATGGCGTCACACTGGACGCCGGGCGCCGCGAGCTCGCGGACGTGAGTCAGCGGCTCCTCACCCAATGGACGAGCGACTTTCAGGATCGCAACGCGCGACTCACTCCATACTCCCTCCGCCAGGTCATCCTCGGTGACGGGGCACGTACCATGGGCGTGTTCGTGGCGGCCGTGCTACTCGTGCTCCTGATCGCGGTGGCGAACGTGGCGAGCCTCACCCTGGTGCGTGCCACCGGGCGGTGGCGCGAGCTGTCGCTGCGCGCCGCCTTGGGCGCCACGCGTGTCCGGCTCGTGCGTCTCGTGATGATCGAGAGCATCACCCTCGCAGCGGCGGGAGCCGCGGTGGGGCTCGGCCTGGGTGCCGCCGGCCTCAGGCTGCTGATCGCCATCGGCCCCTTCGTGCCACGCCTCGACGGGGCGCGCCTCGACGCACGCGCCGTCGCCTTCGCGATCCTCGTCTCGCTCATCGCGGGGATCGTGGTCGGCGCCTATCCCCTGCTGCTCCTGCTCCGCCACGATCCGGGGGCCTCGCTTTCGGGGGGAGCCAGAACCGTAGGCGAAGGGCCTCGGTCCCACGCGTTGCGCGGCGCATTCGTGATCGGCGAGTTCGCGCTCGCCTTGCCGCTGCTCGCGGTCACGGGACTGCTGCTCAACAGTTTCCTGCGCCTGCAGCGCGTTCCACCGGGCTTCGACGGCGAACGGGTCACCACCGTGAATGTCTCGTTGCCAGCCGGGCGTTATCCCGACGACAGCGCGCTGGCGAATTTCTGGAACCGGCTGCTCCCCACGATCGAACAGAGCGGAAACGTCGCGGCGATCGGGCTGGGCGACGCGCTCCCCCCCATCGCGCAACAGACGTTCAACCAGAACAACTTCGACCTCGTCGACCACCCCGTGGGTGAGGGCGCGTCACAACCGGTGTCCGACTGGATCACGGTCACGCGGGGATACTTCGCCACCCTCAAGATCCCGCTCCTGGACGGCCGGCTTTTCACCCCGGGCGACACGGGGAACGCACCGCCCGTCGTGCTTGTCAGCCGGACGTGGGCCAGTCACTATTTTCCGGGCGAGCAAGCCATCGGCCGGCAGCTCATCGAAGGCGGATGCAACGAGTGCCCCCGCACTACCATCGTCGGGGTGGTGGGCGACGTGCGCTACGACGGCCTGCACGCTCCGGGTGAGGCGATGTATGCGCCGATGGAAGAAGGCAACTGGGGGCGGAATGTGCACCTGTTCGTCCGAGGCCAGGGCCCGGGCAACGACGCGCTCGCGACGGTGCGCGCCGCCGTGCTGGCAGCCGATCCCGGGGTGTCGCTCGATCGTGTTCAGACCATGGCGGATGTCGTGGGCGAGTCGATCACCGCGCCACGCCACCTGGTGACGCTCCTGGCCGGCTTCGCCGTCGCGGCCGTGGCCCTCGCCGCGATCGGGATCTTCGGGCTCCTCTCCTACACCGTCGCCGCGCGCCACCGCGAGATCGGCGTCCGCATGGCGCTCGGCGCCGATCAGCGCGCCGTGGTCCGCATGATCGTGGGGGGCGGGCTGTGGTACGCGGGGATCGGCGCGGCGGTCGGGTTGATCATTGCCCTCGTCGGGACGCGGTTGCTGGCCGAGACGCTGTTCGGCGTGAGCCCGACCGATCCCGCGACTTTCGTCGCCGTCACGCTCGCGATGCTCGGCGTGGCGCTGATCGCCTGCTGGCTCCCGGCCCGCCGGGCGGCTGCAACCGATCCGGTGCGAGCCCTCCGGTCGGACAACTAGGCGACGTAGCCGCCGCGGGCGATCCGGATCGGCTGGGTTCCGGGCTACACCGCCACACCGGACCAGGGGTGGCGCGTTCGCGACGGTGCCGTAGTATCTGACCGATGATTCTGCGACGCTCGCTCGTCACGCTCCTCTTGCTCGTACCGTCGCTGGCCGCCCAGCAACAGCCCGCTGCCCGACGGGCGCGCACCCCCGCGGACACGGCGCACCGGGATACGACGACTCCCACAGATTCCCTCACCCGCTTCCTCGAGCGCTTCCGCTATCGCGCGCTCGGCCCTGCGGCCTACTCCGGTCGAGTCACCGCCCTGGCCGTGCCGGCGAGCCCCGAGGCCAGACCCAAGACGTTCTACGTCGGCGCGGCGGGGGGCGGCGTGTGGAAGACGACCAACGCCGGCGTGACCTGGCAGTCGATCTCGTCCGGGCTCGGCAGTGAGACGATCGGCGACCTCGCCGTCGCCCCCTCCGACAGCCAGATCGTCTGGGCGGGCACCGGCGAAAAGAACAGCCTGCGCTCGCAGTACTGGGGTGACGGCGTCTACAAGTCCACCAACGGCGGAAAGACCTGGACCCGGATGGGCCTGGCCGACAGCCGGGCGATCGGCCGCATCGTGATCCACCCCAAGGCGCCGGACACCGTCTACGTCGCCGCCCTGGGACACCTGTGGGGCCCCAACGCGGAGCGCGGCGTCTACAAGACCACCGACGGCGGCAAGACCTGGTCGCGTGTGCTGTTCGTCGACGACAGCACGGGCATCGTGGACCTCGCCATGGACCCCACCGATCCCCTCACGCTCTACGCCGCCGCCTGGCACCGCTTGCGCTGGGGCGGCAGCCACATGGAAGGTGTGGGCGCGGGGAGCGGCATCTACAAGACGACGGACGGGGGGAAGACCTGGACGCGGCTCACCGACCCGGCGCGCCACAACGGTCTGCCGACCGACCGCATGGGTCGCATCGGGCTCGCGATCTCCCCGCAGAACCCCAAGCTCGTGTTCGCAATGATCCAGGTGGACCGCGGCGTCACCGATCCGGCGCAGGGACGGTTCGGCGGCGTGTTCCGGTCGGCCGACGGCGGGGCCACCTGGACCCAGGTCAACGATCTGCAGGCGGTGCCGCACTACTATTACGACGCGATCTGGGTGGATCCCACCGACTCGCAGCACGTGTTCGTCGCCACGAGTCCGCTGCTCGAGAGCAAGGACGGCGGCCGGACCTTCGCCCCCGAATCCCTCGCCAACGTGCACGTCGATCACCACGCCCTCTGGATCGACCCGCACGACCCGGCCCACCGCATCCTGGGCAACGACGGCGGTGTGTACGTCACGTACGACGCCGGCAAGGCGTGGTGGCACATGCCGCTTCCGCTGGGGCAGTTCTACACGGTGATCGTTGACAGCTCCCTCGTCCCCTACCAGATCTGCGGCGGCTTGCAGGACAACGGCGTCTGGTGCGGGCCGAGCGCCACTCGGGACTCGAGTGGCGTGGGAGATGACGACTGGTACCCGGTCAACGGCGGCGACGGCATGTGGGTACAGATTCCACCCAACGACCCCTGGACCGTGTATTCGGGCTGGCAGTTCGGGAACGTGTCCCGCTTCGACCTGCGCTCCTGGAAGCGCGATGACATCCAACCCGAGTCGCTCGACGCGGGACAGGAAAGCGGGTACGGGTTCAATTGGGGCTGGACGACGCCGATTCTCATTTCCCGCCATGACTCCGGGACAGTGTACCTCGGTGCCAACCGCCTGTTTCGCCTGCGACTGGGCGGACGCGATTGGGAAGCGCTGGGACCCGACATGACGCGCACGCCGCGCGAGCGGCCGGCGCCGGAAGTGGGACACACGAGCTACCACGCCATCTTCTCGATCGCGGAGAGCCCCAAGACGCCCGCGGTGCTATGGACCGGGACCGACGATGGGCTGATCTGGGTGACCCGGGACACCGGGCGGACGTGGACCGGCGTAACCGCCAATTTCCCGCGCGGCGCGCCCGCCGACTGCTTCGTCTCCACGATCGTGGCATCGACACGGGACGAGGGATCGGCCTGGATCGCGCTCGACTGCCACCACCGCGATGACTACCGACCGCACCTGTGGCATACAATGGACTTCGGGCGGACCTGGACCGAATTGGTGGCGGGTCTCCCCGCCGACCGCGGCAGCCTGACGGTGTTCGAGAGCCCCCGCAATCCGCGCGTGCTGTGGGTCGGCACGGCGGACGGCGTGTACGCCACCGTGGACGCCGGCCTGCACTGGCGGCGCTTCGGCAAGAGCTTTCCCCACGTGATGGTCGAGGCGTTCGCGATGTCGTACCGCCAACACGACCTGGTGGTGGGAACCCACGGCCGGGGTGTGTACGTCGTCGACGTCGGGCCGCTCGAGGAATACGACGACTCCTTGTTGGCGCAGCCCGCCCATCTGTTCGCGGTGCCGCCGGCGTACCAGTTCCGTTGGCGAGACACCCGGCCGAGCGACGGCAGCGCCGCGTTCCTGGCGGACAACCCGCCGCGCGGCGCCGTCATCAGCTATTATCTGCGGGAGATCCAGACCGAGGGGGTGAAACTCACGATCACCTCGGCAGCGGGTGACACGCTGCGCACCCTGAACGGCTCGGGCATGCCCGGGCTGCAGCAGGTGACGTGGGATCTATCGAGTGAGCGCCCCCGGCCCCGTGGATTGGGCGACCCCACGTCGCGCGACGAGCTGCGCCGGGCGTTGCCGGGTGAATACACGGTCCGGCTGACGCTCGGGACACAGAAGCTCGAGCGACCGGTCGTCGTCACCGAGCTGCCCCCCGACCGGCTGGGACGGATCCGCTAGCCGGCCAACCAATCATTCAACAGGAGTAATCCGATGCGTGTGCAGTCGAGCGTGATTGCGGTGCTGCTGATGGGACTCGCGGCGTGCCAGAAGCCCGAAGATCCGGCGCAGGTCCAGGCGCGCCTGGACCAGGAAGCCGCCGCGTTCAAGACCCAGATAGTGGCGCTCATGGGCAGCTGGGAGCGCTGGACGGCGGCCGGCCAGGCCGACTCCATCACTGCGGCGTTCACGGACGGGGGGTACGAGCTGCCGCCCAACGCACCGCCGATCCACGGACGGGATGCCATCAAAGCCTTCCAGACGCAGATGGCATCGATGGGATCGACCACCATTCGCCTCAGTGTGGACGAGGTGATGGCCAACGGTCCGGTCGGCACTGCCCGAGGCGCCTACGAATTCTCGCTGACTCCCGGGGCGAATGCCCCCGCCGGAGCGACCGCGGTAGCGGACACCGGCAAATGGATCGGTACCCTGCGTCAGAACGGGGGCCAGTGGCAGTTCACCGCACTGATGTGGAACAGCAACATTCCGCTTCCGCCGCCCCCCGCCCCGGCTCCGGCCAGACGGCGCTAGCCCTGCTCGGACGACGCCCGGCGGACGTCGCCGGGCGTCTCTAGCTTTCGCCGATGCCGACCCATCCCGATCTGGCCCGCTGGCGCGCTGACACACCCGGCTGCGTCGACCGCATCCACCTCAACAACGCCGGCGCGGCCCTGCAACCGACCGTGGTGCTCGACGCCGTGACGACCTACCTGCGTCACGAGGCGATGCTCGGCGGCTACGAAGCCGCCGACGCCGCTGCCGATCAGATAGCGGAGTGTTATGCGGCGATCGCCACCCTGGTCGGGGCCGAGCCGAGGAACATCGCCGTGGTCGAAAACGCGACCGTCGCAGTGGCCCAGGGGCTCGCGGCGTTCGATTTCCGCCCGGGCGATGCCATCGTCACGAGCCGCGCCGACTACGTCTCGAACCAGCTCATGTACCTCTCGCTCGCCCGGCGGCTCGGCGTCGACGTGCGGCGCGCCGCTGACCTGCCGGACGGCGGCATCGATCCCGAGAGCGTCCGGACCCTGCTCGACGATCGCCGCGTGCGGCTGGTCGCCGTCAGCTGGGTCCCCACGAACTCGGGGCTCATCCAAGCGGTCCAGGCGGTCGGCGAGGTCTGCGAAGCGGCGGGGGTCCCCTTCCTGATCGACGCGTGCCAGGCCGTGGGCCAGCTGCCGATCGCCGTCCACGAGCTGCGCTGCGACTTCCTCGCCGCCACCGCACGCAAGTTCCTGCGCGGCCCCCGCGGGATCGGGTTTCTCTACGTGTCGGATCGCGCGCTGGCGCGCGGCGATCACCCGTTGCTGGTGGACATGCGCGGCGCCGAATGGACCGCGGTCGACGGCTACCGGCTGTTCGACGGCGCGCGCCGCTTCGAGAACTACGAATTCTCCTATGCCTTGATCCTGGGGCTCGGCGCCGCGGTGCAGTACTCGATCGGGGTCGGAGCCGCCGGCCGCCTGCGCGCTGCGACGCTCGCCGCCGGGCTGCGCGAGCGGCTCGCCACCATCCCCGGCGTGCGCGTCATGGACCGCGGCGCGCAGCGCGGGGCCATCGTCACCGTCGCCACGAACGGCGCGGATCCGGCACGCCTGAAGCACGCCTTGCGGGCGCGGCGCATCAATACGAGTGTCTCGACGCGCGACGACGGCGTGATCGACATGGACGCGAAAGGCGTCACGGCGGTGCTGCGACTCTCACCGCACTACTACAACACCGAAGACGAGCTGGACACCGCCGTCGCGGCTCTGCGCGAGGAACTGCTCCGTCCTGACCGATAGCTGATCGCTGATAGCTGATCGCTGATAGCTTCAGTGCAGCGGCAGCTCCACGTGCAGGTGATCGGCCGTTCCCACGTGGCGCAGCGTCCGGAAACCCATCGCCCGGAAGTACCACTCGACCAGCAGATTGACGATCGCGCCGCGCCCGATGGTCCGGAGATCCACCGCATGGGCCCAGCCATCGGGTTGGCGGGCGTGCAACGTCCCGTCGAACACCGGCAGTCCCATCCGGGCGTAATCCGCGGGTACCCGTCGCAGATCGGTGACGACGAGGTCGTTGTTCGCGAGCATCAGGGTCGCCAAGGCGACTCGGAGCAACGGGTGCGTGGCGCGGTACTCCGCCTGCACCTGGTCCCCTTTGGCGTTGGCGCGGGCGAGGAACAGCAACGCGTGCGCGCAGAAGCCGAGCACGAGCGGCGCTGCGACCCACTGCGCGACGATCGTCACACGCAGGCGCCCGGTGAAGCGGTGCGCCAGCCAGGCGGCGTACGCCGTGACGACGAGCAACATCACTCCGGCAGCGCTGAGCAGCGCGATCCAGGTCGGAAACCCATGACGGGTGTAGAGGAAGACGGAGCCGCGCACCAGCAGCACGAACGGCAGGACGAGGAGCGCCAGGACCGCAAGCGCTCGGCGCGCGAGGTATTCCCACCTCCACGGGAGCGACGCCGCCGCGATCGGTGGTGGCGGCCGGACGGCGCTGTCCCGCGCTACTTCGGCCTTCAGGTCGGCCAGGCGGCGGGCGGTATCGGCGGCGCTCGGGGACGGCATGCCGATACTACGGGGCCGCCGCGCCGCCGTTTCATGCTAGCTCATGGTACGACGGCGTAGCGGACCGCCATCCCCGCGGCGTTGTGGAATGTCACGTGGCAATGGAACAGCCACGTGCCCGGATCGTCCGGCACCATGTCCCCCACCATCATCTGCATCGGTCCAAGGAACGCGACATCGGTCCGCATGTGGCCGATCGTGAGCGTGTTGCCGTGCCAGTGCGGGGTGTGGAAGTCGAAATCGTTGGTCGAGCTCATGATGTACCAACGGACCCGCTGGCCCACGTGCAGTGTCAGCGCGGAGAGCGGCATACTGCCGTGCACGAACCCGTTGATCGTGAACATCACGAACCACGGATAGAAGCTCTGTCGCTGCGATGGATTCGGGATCGGCCCCGCCTGCAGCGCCGTCATCGGGAGGTTCTGGTCGGCGAGCCAGCTGTCCTCCTCGTGCACCTGGTCGAACGACGCCACGATTTCCCGATCGACGTCCGTGGGCGATCCGTCCGGGCGGGCCATGCCGCGGGCCGTGATGAGCATGACGCCGAGCAGGCCGGTGTTGACGTCGCGGGTCTCGTCGGTGTGGGAGTGATACATCCACATGACGGAGCTGCCGTCGCCGGGCCCGGGACCCGCTCGTTCCCGCACCTGCCAGATGTAGACGTGGGTGCCGCCTGGTGGCACGCCGTCATCCAGCTTTTCGGCGCCCGACGTCCCGTCGCCGTACGGCGCTCCTTCGGAATCCTTGTTGTAGAACACCCCGTGCGGGTGCACGCTGTAGGCCCGGTGGCCGTTGTTGCGAAACACGATGCGCAGGGTATCCCCCACCACCCCCCGAATGAGCGGTCCCAGGAAGCCCAGATGTGCCCACTCCGGGGGACGCGGCTGCAACGTCCGGAAGGTGCTGTCGCTGTACTCCCGATACAGCACCTTCTTGTACGTGGTACTCACCACCCGCGGCGGCCCGTTCCTCACGAACGCCGACTCGGCGGACGCACGGTCGGCGATGGCATCACGCCCCCCCGGCACGTAGTCCCAATCCACTTCATCCGCCGCGATGTAATAGGTCCGGGTGCGAGCCCCCAGCGACCCATCGGGGACCGGCACGACGACGCCCATTGGCGGCGGCTGTTCGGGGCGCACCGGCAACCCCGGCGGCGGCGCCTGGTGGTGACACGCAGCGGCCACGAGCGATGCGACGAGCAGCGGACCGATTCCGGCGAGCGATAGACGGCGAGGGGACATCAGTCCTCGGTGGGGGAGAGACGACGAAGATGCCCGCCGGTGCGCCGGATGGCAACTCACGCGCGCTGTGGGATCCCGATGAGATAGGTCATGAAGGTGATGAACGGTGGAGACCACACCGTCCCGATCTCCCACCGGTAACCGTCGAGCCCCGTCACGAGGTCGCGCAATTCGTTCGGCGTGTAGGACCGCAGGCACGATACCGTTCCTTCGAACCACAGGACCAGGGGCACGACTGGTACCAGATAAGTCCAGAACAGCCGGTCCCACCGGAACGGGCGGATGAACGGCGTCACGAGTAGCGCGATCACCGGCAGGAACAGCATGCCGACGAGGTCGAGCGGCGCCCGGCGCGTGATCTCGAATACGCCGATACCGCGCCCATGACGCACGGCGTCCGCCAGAATCGCGCGGGCGGCGTCGGGTGGAAAGTGGTGCAGCGCTGTAAATAGAGTCCGAAACCCCGCCAGCTGCGCCGGCACGGCGGTCGCATCGATGGATCCGGATTCGGCCGTGATGCGGCCGTCGCTCATCTGGACCAGTCGCGCGAACGCCCCCTGGTTCGGATACAGGTCGCAGAGGCGGACGTGTACTGCCGGCCCCCCGACGGCCGGCACGCGCCGGACCAGATCTCCCCACGGCCCGCCGCCGCCCGAGCAGAGATCGACGACCTGGGTCTCGCCGAGCTCCGCCAAGGCACGAGCCAGCAACGGCGCCGCGACGGCATAGGGCGAGAACCACTCCATCAGGAGGCGGAGGAAATCGGTGATCGCCCTCCGGAGGAACTCCGGGCACCAGGGTTGATCCTCGATTTCGATCAGCTGAAGGCGTCGCAAGATCGGGGTCAAGGGATGGCCCAGCCGATCCAGCTCGAGTCGCGGCAAGCGACGGTCCGGCGCTCCCGGAATGGCGGCCGCGCTCCAGCCGACCCGTCGTGCGCCGAGCCGGAGGTAGAACCCCTCGGCATTGGGGTCGGCCTCGATCTCCAGCCCCGCGGCACCGGCGGCGGTCGCACGGGCGCAGGCATCCGCGACCAAACGCCGCCCCAGACCTCGTCCCATTGCTTGCGGCAAGACCCAGAGGTGCTCGAGCGTCCAGCGGGGCACACCGGCCAAGGTCGCGGAGAATCCGAGGGGCCGGCCGCTTTCTTCGATGACGAAGATTTCGTAGCGAGCCAGCTCGGCCGGTCCGATCGTCAGCAGGACTTCCCAGCTTGCCAGCCACTCCGCGGGATAGCCCCAATGCGCCTTGGCTGCGCGCGCGATATCCGACAGCGTCGGCGCGTCGTCGGCAGTGGCGCGACGGATGATGGAGGTGCTCAAAAGACCACACTACAACACGTCACCGCACCCTCCGCCTTCTGCAGCTCGGAGACGTTCAACAACAGTAGCGTGAGGCCCTGCGCCGCGAGGCGTGTGGCGGTACGCGGGAAACTCAATGGATAGATGAGCCGCTCACCCACCAACAAGCCGTTCGCGGCGCCGGCCTCGCCGTCGGCGACGTCCATGACTCGCACGCCGGCGAACGTCGCGGGGTCCACCCAGTGGCGATTACACAGTACCGTGCCGGGCGCGACGAGCGTGGCCGCCGACTTGAGATGAAGGCAGCCGTGCACCGCCACGGCGCACACTTGATAGCCGTGCGGCGCCAGCGCGGCAGCCAGCTGGTCGACACCCGCGCGGTTGGTCCGGGCGGTGTTGCCGACGTAGATCGCCCGCCCGACCCGCAGGACGTCGCCTCCGTCCATCGTCCCCGGCGCCGTGATCGTCACGATGGGGCGGTACGGCGCCAGCGCCGCGGCGACCGCGCCGGTCTCCGGCCGGCGGGAAGCGGCACCCGGCCGCGTGATGACGGCCACTTCATCGAGCACCACGGCCGTGTCTTCCACGAAGACCGAGTCGGGCAGCTCGGGGTCGGCGGGGAGGGTCCGCACCTCGCACCCCGCTTCGCGCAACGCCGCCTCGTAGGCGCGATGCTGCGCCCGCGCCAGATCGACGTCGATCGGACGACGCGCCAGGTGCACCAGCTCGCACCGCGCGATGGCCGGACTCACCTCGCGCGTGAGGGCGACCAGGCTCACTGCACGCACGGCGCGTGCGGATCGCCCTTGGGGTGGTCGAGCGCCGGCCGGCGATCGAGGTTGGCGATGCGGAGCGCTGCGTCGCGCACCAGCCGCGCCACGCGCGCCAGGTCGTCGTAGTCGATGTACTGCGCCTCGTCGGTGACCTGGTGGTAATCGAGGTGCTCGCCGCGCGACAGCGCGACGCTGGGGATGCCGTAGCGCGCGTAGCTGTAGTGGTCGGCGCGGCAGTAGTAGTGCAGCGGGTGACCGGGAACGTCGAATGCGTAGGTCTTGAAGTCACCCACGGAGCCCGACCGCCGGCCGCCCATCGAATCGTCGGCGATGGCGGTGAGGCGCTGCCGTAGATCCTGCGGCGTGATCGCGGGCGACGTCTTCGTCTGGGCCAGGAGCGACGCACCCCGGAGCAGAGCGGCGACGAGCAGCAGTCGATGGCGCGGATCGGTCACGAGAATCTCCTCGGTGAGCGGGTGGCGGCGGTCGTGGATAAAGTAAGCCGCGGCGCGCCGCCCGCCCGTCAGAGGTCGGTGAGCGCCCGGCGCAACGAGCGTGGGAGGGCGTCGAGGTTGGGTGCCTGCGGGAAGACGGCAGAGTTGTAGGTGTTCCAGAAGAGGACCGGGCCCGCTCCGGCGGCCGCGCAGCAGGCCAGGCAGGCGGCGAGCGCCTTGCCGGTATAGGTCGTCTCGAGCCCCAGCCGGGGAGCCGCCCACGCGACGGCGCGGAGGGCCGCCGGCGTCGGCACACCGTAGCCGGGACCCAGGAAGCCGGTCAGCAGGTCGAAGTCGCCGGCTGCGATCGGGATGTCCGGCATGCCGGGGTCCAGCGACCGCAGCAGCGCCACGGCGCGTCGCGCGAGCCGGACGATCGTCCCGCGATTCGCCAGGATGGGATGGTACGCCCGGACCGCCGTCACGCGGGTGGCCAGGCGGGCGAGCTTGCACCCGGCCACGAGCCCCGCAGCGGTGCCGCAGGTCCCCGCCGCGACGAAGATCCGGTCCGGCACGGGCAAGAGTCCCTGCTCGACCTGCTCCGCCAGCTCGAGCGCCGCCGCGACGTAAGCCAGTGTGGAGAGCGGGGTGGAGGCACCGGCCGGGATGTAGTAGGGGCGCTCGCCGGCCGCCCGCCGCGCGCGGACCGCGCGCCACGCCCCCCACAGGGACCCCAGGCCCGTACGCGCGAACCGGAGCGACGCACCGGCGGCCACGAGGCCCCGGAGGTTGGCGCCGACCGTGGCGGTGATCGGTTGCGGCGCGAGCGAGACCTCCACGGCGAAGCCCCCGGCCCGGCCGTGCAACGCCAGCGCCAGGCCCTGGTTGGTTCCAAAGCCCCCCAGCGTCACCAGGGCGCGCGCCTCGCGCTCCCGGGCGGCCGCCAGCAGGTACTCGAACTTGCGGACCTTGTTGCCGCCGTAGAGCGGTGAAGTCAGATCGTCGCGCTTGACGAACAGCCGTCCGGGGAATTCCTCGGACGGCCATGCTTCGACGGGCGTGGGGAGCGTGGCGAGCGGAAGCCAGGGCAACCGGCTCCGCAGGTCGGGAAATCGGTGAACCCAGGCGCCGCTCACCGGAGTCCGGCGCGGCCGCCTGGCGTCACCTCCGCGGGATGCGCACCAGTTTGCGCTCGCGCTCGTCCCACAGGGCGAGCCGCACGCAGCGGAAGCTCTCCCACAGCGTCAGCGTCGTGACCCGCCGCAGCTCGGGAATCGTTTCCAGCACTTCCTGGAGGCGGTAATTGGGGATGCGAGCGCTGAGATGGTGCACGTGATGCAGCCCGATGTTGCCCGTCGCCCATTGCAGCAGCCGCGGCAACCGGTAATAGGAGCTCCCGGTCAGCGCGGCATCGTTGTACGCCCAGCGCTCGTCGTGCTCCCAGTACGTGGGCTCGAACTGATGCTGGATGTAGAACAGCCACACACCGATCGAGCACGACAGCGCCATCAGCGGCACGTGGACGAGGAGGAACTGGCGAAACCCCACCAGGAGCCCCATCCCGACGACGAACCCGGCCAGCGCCACATCGGTCCAGAGGATGCTCCAGCGCGCCCGCGCCCAGCTGCGCGGGACGATCGTGGGCAGCCGGTGCAGCACGAAGAATTGCAGGATGGCGCCGACGCCGAAGAGCACCGCCGGATGGCGGTACACGCGGTACTTGAAGCGCGCCCAGCGCGAGCGGGACCGGTATTCGTCCACCGTCAGGGTGTCGATGTCCCCGAACCCGCGGTGCTCCAGGTTCCCGGAGGTCGCGTGGTGCATCGCGTGGGCTTTCTTCCAGTAGTGATACGGTGTCAGCGTAATCACCCCGATCGCCGACCCCACGATGTCCGCGACGCGGGCGGAGCGGAAGAACGCCCCGTGCCCGCAATCGTGCTGCACGATGAACAGGCGAATCAGGAAGAACGCGGCGGGGACCGCGAGCAACAGCGTGAGCCAGTAGCTCACCCGCAAACTCAGGTACATGAGCGCCCACGTCCCGGCGAGCAGGACAGCCGAGCTCACGAGCTGCCAGACGCTGCGGGCCGTGTCCGGACGGCGGAACGGCGCGAGCTGTTGATCCCAAGAATCTTTCATGGTGACACCTCCGTCTCGCCGCCGGTCACACCGACCCGTTGGCGCACGAGCGCGTAGTAGCCGCAGCCGCACGATTCCGTCGTGCGCCCCAACCGGTCGGCGCCGAACTCCAACCGGTCGCCGCACCCGGGGCACTCCAGCGGGCCGCTGCCCAGCACGAGCCCTTTGCGCGACAGCGCAAACTGCGACCGGTTCACTTGTGCCGGAACGTGATGCGGCCCCGCGTGAGGTCGTAGGGCGACAGCGCGAGGGTGACGCGGTCGCCGGCGAGCACGCGGATACGGAACCGGCGCATCTTGCCCGCCATCGTGGCGAGCACGTCGTGGCCATTGGGGAGATGGACGCGGAACGTCGCGTTGGGCAGCACTTCGGTGACGGTCCCGTCCGCCTCGATCGCTTCTTCCTTTGCCATCAGCGCTCCCGAGTCCCACGGCGGCGCTCCGCCTTGCGGCGCCGTGCCGCCGCCGCCTTCAGGCGCTTGGCGGTGCTGGGTTTGACATAAAACCGTTTCTGGCGCAGCTCCTTCAAGACGCCCGACTTCTGGACCTTACGGCGGAACGCCTTGAGCGCCCACTCCAGCCGGTCGTTGTCGCCGATCACGATTTCGCTCATCTGCGCCGCCCGCGTGAGGGTGCCGGATACAAAGGGCCACCCCGAGCGTGGTCGGGATGGCCCACATCCGGATAACCGCTTGGTGCCCGGGAGCTGCTCAACTCAGCTTGACCACGTTCTGCGCCGCCGGTCCCTTCTCGCCCTGCACCACGTCGAACTCGACGCGGTCGCCCTCGGCGAGCGTCTTGAACCCCGTGGCCTGGATCGCCGAATGATGGACGAAGCAGTCCTTCTCCCCGTCCTCACGACTGATGAAACCGAAACCCTTGCTGTCGTTGAACCACTTCACCTTGCCGGTGATGCGCATGGCCCTAACTCCTTGAGATAACGAGGAAGGCGAGACCGGCGCTCTGGCCGAATCCCGCCTTGCCGTTCGCTGGAAGCCGGCACGCAGAAGGCGCGCCCGTCGCTGCCCGAAGCCTAACCGCCTCGAGCAGCGAAGTCAAAGCCACTCAGGCCCTTGAGAACTCGGCCCCGGCAATAGCCGCCCGTTCGGCCAGGCTCAGGGTTAGCCCCGCGGCCGTGAGCGAATCGAGGGCGTGCGCCACGGTGCGAGCGCTCGGAATCGGAATCACCGTACGCCCCTGGGCCAGTACCCATGCCAGAACCACCGCGTGCGGCGAAACCCCGTGTCGCCGGGCGATCGGCTCGAGTGCGGGGTGCGCCGGCAGCTTCAGGTTCAGGCGTCCTCCGCCTACGGGGCTGTAGGCGAGAAAGCCGATCCCGTGGCTCTCGCAATACGCGACGACGCCGCTTTCGACCGCCTCGCGGAAGAACGGATTGAGCCGATTCTGGACTGTCACGACGGTGACCTGGCGGGACGCTTCCTCGATGTCGGCGATCGAGACGTTGGAGAGGCCGATCCAGCGAATCTTGCCGGCGCGCTGCAGCTCCCCCAGCACCCCAATGCTTTCCGCGAAGGGGACTTCGGGGTCCGGAGTGTGAAGCTGATAGAGATCGATGCGATCGGTGCCAAGCGCCTTGATCGAGCGGTCGCAGGCGCGACGCAGATGCTCGGGGCGGCCGTTGCGGGCCCAGCGTTCGCCCAGACGGGTCATGCCGCCCTTGGTCGCAACGATCAGCTGCTCACGCGGACCCGGCCAGCGGCGCAGGGCGGCGGCGATCAGCCGCTCGTTGTGGCCCAGCTCGCCGTCGTCGAGGCAATACACGTCGGCGGTGTCGACGAGCGTGACCCCGTGTTCGAGCGCCGCATGGATAACGCTCGTGGCGACCGAGTCGTCCGGGCGCCCGGCGATCGAGAGGTGCATCCCGCCGAAACCGACCGACGACACCGCGGGGGCGCCCGGGCCCAGGGAGCGCGTGAGCACGCTAGAGGTATTTCACCTTGAGGATTTCCACGTGGTGGCGCTCGTGTCCGGCGATGACGTAGGCGAGGGCCCGCGGCGTGATCGGATTGCCGCTGGCCGTGCCCCGGCGCGCCAGTGCCTCGGCGTCGAGGTGACTGAACAGCAGGAGCGAGGCTTTGCGAACCGCCGCCAGCTCCTCGCTCAGGTCGGCCAGCGTGCGTCGATCAAATCCGCCGGTGGGGACGTAGTCGTCCTGCTCGAACCCGGGGAGCGGGGTGGCGTCGCCGCGGGCGATGCGCAGCGCCCGATAGCTGAAGATGCGTTCGCTGTCACACACGTGGCCGAGCACTTCCTTGATGCTCCACTTCCCCGGCGCGTAGCGGTGCGTGCCACGGGCCTCGGGGATCGACCCGATCAACGCGCGCGTTTCGGCGAGCTGATCGGTGAGGATGCGGCACAAGTCGCCATCGGGGACCTTGACGATGTACTTCCCGTAGTAGGGGGCGTGCTCGTCGGCGGCGGGTCGGGGAATCGCGCAGGTGGTCATGAGCCACTCCTGATTGTCTACCGCTCGGGTACGGCGGTCAGTACGGAATCGATTTGCCGCCAGGTCACGAGGTGCACGTGTTCCGCACGTAGCAGGCGGCGGAAGCCCGGACTCGCTACGAAGGCCCAATCGCGCGCCCGCCAGGCAGCGCCCCAATTGACGCGCTCCCGCGTAAGCGCTTTCATCGCGGTCGAGTCCGCGGCTGGATGGACGATCAGCTCCGACACGCCCGGTGGGAGGGCGCGCACCTGCGCCGTATAGTAGGCGTTCCACTGCGCCGGCGGTACGTCTGCCGCGATCGCGATCACGCGCGCCAGCTGGAGCGGTCCCGCGGGCGGTGGCCGCATCACCTCCCGCCCGGCGATCCACTCCCGCGCACTCAGGAAGGGCACGCCCGCGGCCTGCGCTACGCGACCGAGGATCTCGAACAGGATCGGGCCCCGGGTGAACAGGACGTACTCGTGCACGTCCAGGTGGCTCGGTCGAATGCCGGCGGCTCGTGCCGCGGCGACCTGCGCCTGCAGCTCCTGCTCCACCTCCTGCCACCGGACCTCGGTGGTGTCGGTCCAGACGCGGCGTAATAAGGAGTCGTCGTCGAGCAGCGTGGGCACGGAGCTGCGGGGAGCGATCGGGCCCCACCGGTAGCCCGGCCACTCGCTGGTGAGCGCGAGATGCACGCCGAGGTCGAAATCCGGATGGGCGCGCGCATAGGCGGCTACTTCCTGGAATCGCGGCCCCGGCACGATGACGCTGGCCGAGACCGCAAGCCCCGAGTCCCGCGCCGCCCACGCGCTGCGGTTCTCCGGACCGGCGACCCCGAGGTCGTCGAAATGGAGGATCAGGAGCCTCGAGCCGGCGGGATAGCCGAGGCGTACTTCCAGCGGCACCGGTGCGGTCGTGTCGGCCAGCACGGCCGGGGCCGGCGCGTGTCCCGCGCCGCAACCCGCGACTAGGCCGGCGACGAGCGCCGCGGCGCGCGTCACCTCTCTCCGGCCACCTGCGGGGTACGGTCCACGACGCGCGCCATCACCGGGGCGCCCGGGAACAGCAACTCGAGCCCCCCCACCACCACCTGTTCCCCAACGCTCACGCCGCTCGCGATCTCGACGAACCCGGGTGTCCGGACGCCCAGGCCCACCTGCCGGCGGTTCGCTTTTCCTTCCTCGACGACCCACACAAAGTTCGCACCCTGCAGCGGAACGATGGCGTCCTCGGGAACGACGACGGCCTTGGGTCGCATGCCGGTCACGAGGTGGGCCTCGATGAACATGCCCGGTTGCAGCAACCGCTGCGGGTTCGGTACGCGCGCTTTGATCAGAATCGTCCGCCCCGGCTGCTGCACGACCGGATCGACGAAGTCCACCTCCCCGACGAAATCCCGGCCGGCAATGGCGCCGACTCGGAAGGTCACCCGCTGTCCCCGTTGCAAGGACCGCGCGTACCGCTCCGGCACTTGGAATGCGGCGCGCTGGGGGTTCACCGTCTGCAGGCTCACCAGGCGGGTACTCGTCGTGACGTAGTCACCCTGGCTCACGAATCGTTGCCCCACGACGCCGCCGAACGGCGCGCGTACGGTGGCGCGCGCCAGCCGCGTGTTCTGCTGCCGGAACTGCGCGTCAGCGCTGCGCGCCGCCGCTTCCGCCCGCTCGAGGTCGGCCGCGGCAGCGGCGTTTTGGGCAATGAGATCCTTGGTGCGGGCGAGGTCCTGCTGGGCCAGGTCACGCTGCGCGGCGAGCTGGGCGACCTGCGCCGCCAGGATGGTCGTGTCCACCTGGAACAGCGCCGCGCCCGGCGCCACGCCCTGCCCCTCACGGAACAGGATCGCGATAATCCGCCCTTCCACTTCGGGGTGCAGCTCGATCGCCTGGATCGCTTCGATCTGTCCGGTCGCCGCGATTTCGTCGCGCACCGTATCGGCCTTGGCCACCGCGACCTCGACGGGCATGCCCGGTGGGCCACCGCCCGCGCCACCGCCTGCACCTCCGCCGGGCGCGCCACCCTTGCCCTTGCACGCCACGGCCACCAGGACGGCAACCACCGCGTAACCCGCTCTACGCACATCGGACCGATTCTTCACTGTGATCCCTGATCGAAGGTGATGCGCTCGCCGAGGATGACTTCCAGCCCTGCGCGCGCGCGTCGAGTAGTGTACAACGCCTGGACGAGATCGGCTTCCGCCCCCACCAGCCGGTTCTGCGCGTCCAGGAGATCGAGAATCGTCGTGGCCCCGGCCCGGTAGCGCGTTTCCTGCACGCGGTTGTTCTCCCGCGCCACGAGCACCGCGTTTTGCTCCAGCGCCACCGTGGCCCGGCTCGTTTCGTACGCATCGTAGGCGGCGGTCACGTCGTGCCAGGCCGAGCGCTCGAGGTCACCACGGATCGCCCGCGCGACGTCGCGGTCCACGCGCGCCTGGGACAGCTGAATCTCCCGCTGCCCGCTGTTCCACAACGGGAACGTTACGGTCAGTGACAGGCTCGACCGCTTGATCAGCTGGGGATAGAACTTGGTGTCGAACGCGCCGCCGGTGAAGTCGAGTGATGCGTGCGGCAGGTAGTCGCCCCGGCGCGCCCACAACTGCGCGGACGCCGTCCGCTCGTTGGCACGCGCGATCCGCCAAGCCGGCCCCTGCGACAGCGCGCGGGAGACCGCATCCGCCACGGTAAACGGCAGCGCGCGCATCGTGGTCGAATCCTCGAGTACGGGGGCCGCATCGGCCGGACCCGGCAGGCCGATGCGCCGGCCTAGCTGCAGCTGCGCGGCCCGCAACGCGGCCTGCTGTTGCAGCAGAGCCACGCGCCCCTGCGCCAGCCCCAAGAGCAACTGCAACGAATCGGTCTGCACGGCCGCTCCAGAAGTGACCCGGGCGCGGGCGACCGTGAACTGTTGTTCCGCCCGATGCAGCTGATCCTCGGCCACCCGTTCCAGCGCCCGCTGGGCCAGCACCGAATAGAAATCGGATTCGGTGTTCATGGCGGTCGTCAAGCGAGCCTGCAACTCCCCGGCGCGAGCACCCTCCAGCGCCGCACCGCTCGAGGCCAGCCCGGCGAACTTCTGTCCCCCGGTGAACAGGTCGATGCGCGCGTCGATCGTTGCCGCATACGTGTTCGGGACCGCCGTAAACGTGGCGAAGTTGAAGAAGGGCGGCCAGTAATGGGTCTTGTTGGCCGACACCGTCACGTCCGGCACGATGAACACGGTGAACGCCGCGGCGCGGGCCCACTCCGCGTTGTTCACTCGCCCCGCAGCCGACACATAGCTGGGATCGAGCCGCGCGGCCCGCTGCAACGCGTCGGCCAGGGTGACGACCGGCATCGAATCCTGGACAGACGCCACCTGCAATGCCGCCAGTAGCGCCAGCATCACTTCGCCTCCGCGGGCTCGAGCGCGGACTGCTTCAGGTCGTGTTCCTCGCGGGCGCGCAGCCGGTCGAGCAGCGTGTAGGCCACCGGCACGACGAACAGCGTCAGCACGGTGGAGAAGAAGATGCCGCCCACGATGGCGTACCCGAGCGGCCGCCGAGACGTGGAGCCCGCACCGACGCCGATCATCACCGGGATCGCGCCCATGATCGTCGCCACCGACGTCATGAGAATGGGGCGCAGTCGAATGCGTCCGGCTTCGATGACGGCGGCCACGGTGTCCAACCCCCGCGCCTTCAACTGGTTCGAGTACTCCACCAGCAGGATCGAGTTCTTGGTCACGAGCCCGATGAGCAGGATCATGCCGATCTCGCTGTACAGATTGATCGTCCCTCCAGGACGGTGCAGCAACGCGGCCACGAGCAACGTCGCCAGGGCTCCGGTCACGGCCAGCGGCACCGCCAACAGCACCGTGAACGGGTGAACCAGCGACTCGAACTGCGACGCGAGCACCATGAACACGACGAGCAGGGCGACGCCGAACGCGAAGTACAGCGCGCCACCGCTCTCTCTGAACTCGCGGGAATCGCCCGCCAAGGCGGTCGTGCTGCCCGGCGGCAGCACTTGCTTGGCCAACCGATCGAGCGAATCGAGCGCCTCCCCTTGCGCGAACGGCGGAATCAGGGAGGCGGAGAGCGTAAACGACGGCACGCGGTTGAAGTGGTTGATCTGCCGCGGGCCCACCCCTTCTTCTACCTGCGCCAGGGCGGAGAGCTGCACCAGCTGCCCGCCGCGTCCCCGCAGGTAGATCCCCGACATGTCGCTCGGCGTGGCGCGGTGACCGGGATCGAGCTGCACCATCACGTAATAGAGTTTGTCGTTGCGGGTGAACGTGCTCACCCGGCGACCGCCGAGGAACGTCTGCAGAGCGGCTGCGACGTCTCGAACGGGAACCCCCAAGTCCTCGGCGCGATCGCGGTCGAAGGTGACGCGCAGCTCCGGCTTGTTAACGCGCAGGTCGGTGTCGATGTTCGTGAGGCCCTTGATGGCGTTCGCCCGCGGCACGAGCGTGTCCTGTGCCTGGCCGAGCCGCGCGAAATCCGGATTCTGCACCACGAACTGGATCGGCTGGCTGAACCCGAGCGCCCCGGGGCTATAGGGGAACGCCCGGACGCCCGCGATCCCGAAGAGCTGGGGGAACAGCCCGCCCACCATTTGCTGGACCGTGGTGTGCCGTTCGCTCCAATCCTTGAGGATCACGCCGACGAACGACCGGTTGACGCCCCCCGAGAAGCCGCCGATGATCGTGAAGTATCCCTGGACATCGGGGGTCTTGCCGAGGATTTGCTCGATCTGGCGCACATACCCGTCCGTATACTCGAGCGACGCACCCTCGGGCGCCGAGGACACCACCAGGAAGAACCCGCGGTCGTCGTCCGGTAGGAGCTCCTGTTTGAGGTTCTTGTACAACACGAACGCCAGGAGCACCGACGCGACCGTCCCGGCGACGACGAGGCCCCGGTGCCGCAGTGCGGACCGCAGCAATGTCGCGTAGCGCTCGGCGATGGCATTGAACCCGCGCTCGAACAACTTGAACAC
>Ga0307281_10000033_pt1 | contig 28820 bp, 25 predicted proteins | sample ER_DNA_120_FD_194486 | JGI IMG/M metagenome (GOLD analysis project Ga0307281, IMG submission 194486) | Bulk soil microbial communities from the East River watershed near Crested Butte, Colorado, United States - ER_DNA_120 | ecosystem: Environmental > Terrestrial > Soil > Floodplain | place...
CGGGAGCGAGCAGGTCGTTCCCACGCACACCGTCGCCGCCGGGCGGTCCGCGATCGTGCGGATCACGACCTTGCGCGGCCGGTAGGTCCGCAGCGCGAGGAGGTGCATGGCGCAGGCAGGACCCTCGCCTGCCGGACCGGAGACCTCGACGCGGGTCACGGGATGGATCGCCCAATCCATCGCGCTCAGCATGGTGGCGCCGTGCAGGCCGAGCTCGCCCGCCACTCCCGCGAACGCGCCGAGCTGCTTGTCGAGCCGGGTGCGCCACTCGGGCGCATCGGTGAGCGCCCACAGGCGGGCGAGGACGAGCGCGGCGACGCCGTTCGGCGACGGCGTCGGGGCGTCTTGCACCGGCTTGGCGCGCGCCGCGAGGTACGCCATGCCCGGCTGGCCTTGGGCGAGGTCGAAGTAGCCGCCGGCGGGGTCGTCCCAGTGGGCCGCCCAGTGCGCTGTCGCACAATAGGTCATCACCGTGATGGCCCGCTCGCGCCATTCCTCCCGCCCGGTGGCCTCGTAGGCGTCGAGGAACGCCGCCGCACTCTGCACGTTGTCGTCCAGCATCCCGCGAGGGGCCACGCGACCGAGGACGTGACTCATTCCCGCCAGGGCGTCCCACGACTCCGTCCAGATCCGCTCGAGCACCTTCAGGGCAAGCGCGTTGCACTCGGGCTGGTCGAGCACGGCCCCGGCCTGGAGGAACGCGGAGGCCATCATGGCGTTCCAGCTCACGTAGGCCGCGGTGTCCACCGCGGGCGCGGGGCGCCGGTCGCGCGCGGCCTTGAGCTTCGGCATCGCGGTCCCAAGCATCGCGCGTTCCGCGTCGGTCGCGGGGTCTCGGTTGCGCCACAGCACGTTCTTCGCCGTGTTGTGGTGCATCTCGCCCTCGGCTTCGATGTCGAAGACGCGCCGCGCCACGTCGAATTCCTCATTCGAGAGCACCGCGCGGGCCTCGGCCACCGTCCACGTCCAGTAGTCGCCGTCGTCGCCCGGGCCGACGTCAGCGTCCTGCGACGTGTAGAAGGCACCGCGCTCGCGATCGGCCATCACCTCGAGCACCCAGTGCACGATCCCCGACGCCACCGAGCTCCAGTACGTGTCCCGGAACGCCGTCGCGGCCGTGAGGTAGGCCTTGAGCAGCTCCGAATTGTCGTAGGACATCTTCTCGAAGTGCGGCACGATCCAGCGCTCGTCGACCGAGTAGCGGTGGAACCCGCCGCCCAGCTGATCGCACACGCCGCCCCGGGCCATGCCGCGCAGCGTCTTCTCGACGATCTCCTGGAGCCACGCTTCGCCCGTGTCGTACCAACGGCCGGTCAGGAGCATGCACGGCCCGGGGTGTGGGAACTTGGGGGTGGTGCCGAAGCCACCGTAGCGGACGTCGAACAGCCGCGCCATGTGAGACGCGGCCTGGTCGAGCAGCGCCGGGGCGACGGTGCCGGCCTTGGCTTCGTCGAGCGACTCGGTGACGTGGCGGCGGATCGCCTGGGCGTTTTCGGTGACCTTCGCCCGGTCCTCGCGGTACAACCGAGCCACGTGCTGCAGCATCGTGGCGAAGCCGGGACGTCCGTAGGAATTGTTCTCGGGTGGGAAGTACGTCCCGCCGAAAAAGACCTCGCCCCCCGGCGTGAGGAAGGCGGTGAGCGGCCAGCCGCCCTGTCCGGTCAGTGCCTGGACGGCCCGCTGGTACCGGGCGTCCACGTCGGGTCGCTCATCGCGGTCCACCTTGATGCACACGAAGTCGCGGTTCAGCACCTCGGCGACGGCCGGATCCTCGTAGGACTCGCCGTCCATGACGTGGCACCAGTGGCACCACACCGCGCCGATGTCGAGCAGGATCGGTTTGTTCTGCTCCGTCGCATGTGCGAACGCCGGCTCACCCCAGGGGAACCAGTGGACCGGTTGATGCGCGGCGGACTTCAGATACGCGGAGGCTTCGGCGGACAGGAGGTTGGACATGTGGGTCGGAATCTACCCCGGTCTCACCCTCCCAGGTATCGCACCGCGGTCTGCGTGAGCAGCTCGGCTCCGATGCCCAGGGCTGCTTCCTCGATGTCGAATGTGGGGCTGTGGTGGGACGACGAGGTGCCGTCGGCCCGCGCCGAGCCCACGAACGCGAAGCAGCCGGGCACGCGGTCGAGGAAATAGCTCATGTCCTCCCCTCCCATCGTTCGAATCCCACTTTTCACACGCTCTTTCCCTACGACTTCTTCCGCTACGGCTTTCATCAGCGCCGTCATCGCGACGTCGTTGACGAGCGGACCGGTGAGGCGGCGGAACTCGACCGTCGCCTCCGCCCCGAATGCCGCCGCGATGCCACGCGCTGTGTCTTCCACCAGCCGCGGCGCGTCATCGAAAAACCGGCCGCCGAAGGTGCGCACCGTGCCGCGCAGCATCGCCCGCTCGGGGATGATGTTGAACGCATGGCCGGCGGCGAGCTGCGTCACCGACACGACCCCTGCTTCGAACGGATCGCGGCGGCGCGAGACGAGGCTCTGCAGCGCGGTGACGAGGTGCGCCGCGACGAGCACCGGATCGATCGTGAGCTGGGGCATGGCCGCGTGACCCCCCTTGCCGACGATCATTATCTCGAACTGGTCTACTGAGGCCATGACCGGGCCGGCCATGATGCCGATGGTGCCCACCGGCAGCGTGTTCCACAGATGGATCCCGAACGCCGCGTCCACCGTCGGCGCGTCGAGCACGCCGTCCTCGATCATTGCTCCGGCGCCACCAGAGAGCTCCTCGGCCGGCTGAAAGGCGAACTTCACCGTGCCCGGCAACGTCGCGCCCGCGAGCCGGCGGGCCACTTCCAGTCCGATCGCCACGTGGCCGTCGTGTCCGCAGGCGTGCATCCGGCCGGCGTGGCGTGAGCGGTAGGGGACGTCGTTCGCCTCCTCGATGGGGAGCGCGTCCATGTCGGCGCGCAGCAGCACGCAGCGCCCGCGGTCGCCCTTCACTCCCACCACACCGGTGCGTCCGACGCCCGGGCGGACGGCGTAGCCGAGGCTTTGGAGGCGCTCGGCGGCGAGGCTGGCGGTGCGCGTTTCCTGGAACCCCAACTCGGGGTGCTGGTGCAGGTCGCGGCGGTCGCGGACGAGGGCAGCGTCGTCGAGCGGCGGGAGGTTCATACGCGTGAGCTCGGACAAAGGTGATTGATCGCGCAGGTCTCACACTTCGGCCGCCGCGCGATGCACGTCTTACGGCCGTGGAGAATGAGCAGGTGGGAGAAGATGGTCCAATCGGGCCGCGGCACGAGGGTCACCAGATCGCGCTCGATCTTCTCGGGTGTCTTCTCTCGAGAGAGCTTCAAAAGGCCGCTGAGGCGGTGCACGTGCGTATCGACGACGATGCCCTCGTTCTTCCCAAAGGCGTTGCCGAGGACGACGTTGGCGGTCTTGCGACCGACGCCCGGGAGCGCCACGAGGGCCTCCATCGTGTCCGGGACCTGACCCCCGTGCCGCTCGAGCAGGGCGTGGGCCATGCCCAGGATCGATTTCGTCTTGTTGCGGAAGAAGCCGGTGCTCTGGATCTCGCGCTCGAACTCCCGCGGGTCGGCGGCGGCGAACTCGGCGGCCGAGCGATACTTCGCGAACAGAGCGGGTGTGACCATGTTGACCCGTACGTCGGTGCACTGGGCCGACAGGATGGTGGCGACGAGCAGCTGGAGGGGGTTCTGGTGGTCGAGCGCGCACTTCGCGTCGGGGAACTCCCGCCGCAGCCGGGCGACGATCTTGCGGGTACGCGCGCGGCGCTCAACCGGCGTCTCGGCGCTGCGTGCGCTCTTCCTCTTTATAGGGCGCCGCGCCCGCTTCATGCGCGGCGCGCACGGGCGAACGCCAGCATGCCCGCCGCGTCGCGCGTGTTGAGGAGGTCGGCCGCCGTGAGCCAGCCCTTGCGGGCGACACCGATCCCGACGGAGACGTTGGCCATGCCGGCCACGGAGTGCGCATCGGCGCCGAGCGAGATCGTGACCCCCTGGTCCTTGGCGCGGCGCAGCACGCGCCAGTCGAGGTCGAGCCGGTGCGGGTCGGCGTTTACCTCGACGGCGACTCCCCGCGCCGCGGCGACGGCGAGCACGCGGTCCAGGTCGAGGGGGTAGGGTTCGCGCGTGAGCAGCATGCGCCCCGTGGGATGGCCGAGGATCGTCAGGCGGGGGTCGTCCATGGCGCGCAGCATCCGCGCGGTCATCTCCTCACCCGTCATGCCGAAGCCGGCGTGAACCGAGCCGATCACGAAGTCGAAGCGGTCCAGCACGTCCGGCCCGTAGTCGAGGGTGCCGTCGGGTAGGATATCCGCCTCGACGCCCTTCAAGACGCGGCACCCGTCGGTCCGTGCGTTGACCAAGTCGATCTCCGCGTGCTGGCGCGGCACATCGCCGGCCTTCAGGCCCCCGGCATACGAGGCCGAGCCCGAGTGGTCAGTGATCCCGATCCAGGCGTAGCCCGCGGCGCGCGCCGCCTCGGCCCACTCGGCGATGGTCGTGGACCCGTCCGAGTAGTTGGAGTGGCAGTGCAGGAATCCACGCAGGTCCCGCTGCTCCACGAGCGACGGCAACGTCCCTGCGGCCGCCGCCTCGATCTCGCCTGACCCCTCCCGCAGCTCGGGGGGAATCCAGGGGAGCCCGGCGGCGCGATAGACGTCCGCCTCGTCGGGAATGGGGCGGTGGGGATCGAAGCCGCGCGCTTCGAGCTGGTGGAGATGCGCCGCGGAGCCGGTGGCCCGCACCCAAGCGGTGCCGAAGTCCCCCGCCGTGGCGAGGACCACGTTGGCCACGAGCCCCGAATCGAATCGCAGCGTGACCGCGCCTTCCTTGTCGACGAACTCCGTTACGCCGGGCGTTTCTCCGAGCCGCCGGACCAGTCCGTCCCCCGCGCCCGCGGCGTGCCGCACGACGAGATCCACGTCCCGGATGATCTCGAGGCAACGCCGCACGCCGCCGGCGAGCTCCACGCGCTCGACGCCGGGTTCCGTCGCGAGCGCCCGACGCAGCGACTCCGCCTCCGCCCGGGCGTGGTGGTACAGCCGGAATTCGGCGGCGCGGCGCAGGCCGGCGATCCCATTGCGGACTTTTTGCGCGGTCTTGGCCCCGAACTGGGGCAGCGCGGCCAGCCGGCCGTCTCCCGCTGCCTCCTCCAGCTCGGCCAGGGAGTCGATCTGCAGGGCGTCGTGGATGCGCCGCACCTTGGAGATGCCGAGCCCGGGGACGCGCAACATCTCGACGAGCCCCGGCGGCACTTGCTCGCGCAACTCATCGAGGAAGGCGGAGCGGCCGGTGGCGGCGAGCTGGCGGGCGATCTCGAGCGATCCGCGGCCGATGCCCTCGACCTTCGCCAGGGCTCCCGAGCGGACCGCGTCGTCGAGATCCCCGGGATACTCGGCGATCACCCGCGCCGCGTTCTCGAACGCGCGGATGCGGAACGGGTTGTCGCCTTTCAGAGCGAGCGAAGCGGCGATCTGCTCGAACACGTGCCGCGCGGATTGCCGGTCCATGGCGGCGGAACGTACGTCACCGACACGGGAAGGGGGAAGAGGGACGCGGATGGGTATATTGCCCCATGATCATTCAGCTGTGCTTCGCGCTCTGCGTCACGGTGGGTTCGACTCCCGCACCGTTGCCGCGCATTCAGGCAAACCACAACGACCATCGCGCCGGATCGCTCGCGCACGGCGTATTGACGCTCCGGCTCGAGGCCCGGCTGGGCGTCTGGCATCCGGAGGCGGAAGCCGGCTTCGGGATTCCGGTGCAGGCGTTCGCCGAGCAGGGGAAGCCGCTCGAGGACCCCGGGCCGCTGATCCGGGTGGCCGAGGGGACGGAGATCCGGATCAGCGTGCGCAATGCGATTCCCGGGCAGACGCTGGTCGTCCACGGCCTCGTGACGCGGCCGAGCGCCGCAGCGGACAGCCTGGTGATCGCTCCCGGCGCCGTCGCCGAGGCGCGGTTTCTCGCGGGCGCTCCTGGGACCTATTTCTATTGGGCGACCACCACCGGCGCTGCCCTCGGGACACGCCGGAAAGTGGACAGCCAGCTCACCGGCGCGTTCGTCGTCGATCCCCCCGGGGCGAGGCCGGCCGACCGGGTGTTCGTCATCGGGGTCTGGCTCGACTCGCTCACGGTGGCGGGGGTCCGGGGTAAGCGCGAAATCCCGGTGATCAACGGGAAGATGTTTCCCTACACCGAATCGTTCGACTATGCCGTGGGCGACTCGGTGCGCTGGCGTGTGATCAACGCGAGCGACCGGGAGCACCCGATGCACCTGCACGGGTTCTTCTATCGGGTGGACGCGCTGGGCGATGGGGCGCGGGACACGACGTTCGCCCCGGACCATCGCTGGCTCGCCGTGACGGAGAACATGGGCTCGGGCTCCACGATGTCGGCCAGCTGGTCGCCGGACCGGTCCGGCAACTGGATTTTCCACTGTCACATCCTGTTCCACGTAGCGGGCGATCTCTCGCTGTCACCGCCTGTCGGAGAAACCCACGGCGGCGGGATGGAGCGGATGTCCGGGATCGTGATCCGGCTGCACGTGCGGCCGTCCCCGGGAGCCGCGGTGCCGGCGGCCATCGGCGCCGCGCGATCGCTGCGACTCGTCGTCCAGGCGCGGCCCAAGGTGTACCGCGACGATCCGGGATTCGGGTTCGTGCTGCAGCAGGGCGAGCGCGAGCCCGCGGCAGACTCGATCCGGATTCCCGGATCGCCGATCGTATTGACGCGCGGCGAGCCGGTGCAGATCACCATCGTGAACCACCTCACCGAGGCGACGGCGGTGCACTGGCACGGGATCGAGCTCACGAGCTACTACGACGGCGTCCCCGGGATGAGCGGTGAGCCCGGCCACCTGTTGCCGTCGATCCCCGCCGCCGACTCCTTCGTCGCCATCTACACACCGCCGCGGGCCGGCACGTTCATTTATCACACCCACATCGACGACGTGCGGCAGATGGAATCGGGGCTCTACGGTCCGTTGATTATCCTCCCCCCGGGTCAGGTGTACGACTCGACCACAGACCACACCGTCGTAATCAGTATCCACGAGTATCCGGACACCTTCGACATTCTCCTCAACGGCAGCACCCACCCCGATCCGTTGGTACTGCGCGCCGGAGTCCCGAACCGGATCCGGATCATCACGATTCCCTCCGCCGGGTCAGGCGACGTGGTGCTGCTCGCGGACACCTCGGTCCTCACCTGGCGCGCCGTGGCGAAGGACGGAGCAGACCTGCCGCCCGCCCTCGCTACCCAGCGGCCCGCGCAGCAGTTCGTTTCAGTGGGGGAGACGTACGATTTCGAGGTCGTGCCGGTGGCGGGGCAGTCACTGCGGCTCGAGCTGCGCGACGGGCCGGTCGTGCTGGGGAGGCTCCCGATCGAGGTGCGATGAACGGCTACAATTTCACAGATAGAGTCCGAAAGGTGCTCCAGATGGCGCGGGAAGAGGCCGCCCGGCTGCGCCACGAGTACGTCGGCACGGAGCACATCCTGCTTGCCGTGATCCGTGAGGGTGAAGGGGTCGCGGTGGCGGTACTCACGAACCTCAATGTGGATCTCGAAGGGATCTGCCAGGAGGTTGAGGCGATCGCGAAGCAAGGCAAGGCTGCGCGGACGGGCGACTTCGAGTTGCCCTACACTTCGCGCGCCAAGAAAGTCCTCGAGCTCGCCATGAGCGAAGCTCGCGAAATGAATCACTCGTACGTCGGTTCGGAGCACCTGCTGCTCGGGGTGCTCCGTGAGGAGAAGGGCATCGCAGCGCAGGTGTTGACCCACGCGGGTGTGACTCTCGATCTCGCCCGGGCGGAAACGCTGCGCCTGCTCGGCACCGAGGTACCGCCGGAGATACCCGGTTATGCCCGGCCCGCGCAGTGGCACGACGAAGTTCAGTTTGTGTTCAGCCCATCGGTCAGCAAGGTTCTCCGCCTGGCGCGCAGCGCGGCAACAACACTCCGGCAGAACGCTATCGACACCGAGCACTTGCTTGTTGCTCTCGTTGGCGAAGACGGTCAGGCTGTTTCACTGCTACGGTCGGTGGGCACGCCCATCGAGGAGATAGCCGAGCGCTTGCGGGCCAAGCGGGCGGTGGGGACTGGGGATGGGCGCTTCGACATCCCCTATTCCACCAATGCACTGCAGGCGATCTGGCAGGCTGTAGCCGATGCCCTGATGCTGCGACACGAGTCCGTCGGGAGCGGGCACTTGCTGCTCGGTCTCCTGCGTGTTCCGGGCACTGCCGCGGATGTATTGGCTGCGTCGGGAGTGACGGAGAGCCAGGTGCGTGAGAAATTGTTGCAGCATCCTCCGCAGATGGGCGCGCCCTAAGCCTTCGGCAGGAACCCCTCCAGCGCCGCCACGAATTCCTCCGTCGCCTCGACGTGCGGACAATGTCCCACTGGCAGCTCCACCAACTCCGCCTCCAATGCCTCCGCCAGCTCGCGCGACCCCTCGATCGGAATCGGATCAAAGACTCCGTGAACGATCAGGGAAGGGGGAAGGGGGAAGTGGGAAGCGAGATCCCGGAGCTTTGGCCGGAGATCGAAGTCACCCAGGCTCGACCACACTGCTTGCTGGGTGCGCGCGGTCACGCGAAACGGCGTGAGAAGCTTGGCGTCGGCGAAGTCCCGGAAGTACCCCGCGACCGACAACTCGAACGCTCGCTTCTGATAGGCTCCTGGGTCGCGCTCGCGCAGGCCGCTATTCCGCAGCTCTTCTCGCCCCCGGACGATCTCGGGTGCGCTCATCCGCTCGGCGAAGCGGCGCTCGAACTCGTCACGCAATCCCGCGGTGATCGACGCCGGCGACACCAGCGCCAGGCGTTCGACGTGGTCGGGATGCTCCAGCAGGTACAGCACGGCCAGGAGGCCGCCCCAGGAGTAGCCGCATAGCGTCAGCCGCTCGAGGCCGAGGGTCGCCCGCAACGCGTCCAGGTCGGCGACGTGCTCCTGCCACGCGACCGGGACTTCCCGAGCGACCGGTGACCGCCCGCCGCCGCGCTGGTCGTAGTAAAACAGCTCGCGCCCTTGGGCCAGACGATCGTATTGCGGGAGGAGATAATCGTGGTGAGCGCCCGGGCCTCCGTGCAACACGACCACGAGTGGTCCCGCGCCGACGCGGCGCGTGAACAGCTCCACGCCGTTGACGCGCGCCACAGACTCGACCGGACCAGGGGGTGGAGCCACTAGCGCGCGTACCGCTCCGCGCCGAGGAAGTGCAGCGACACGTACGGAGCGTCGCCGATCACCCAGCTGTCGTGCGGGATGGCGGGGACGTGAAACAGCTCGCCGGCCCGCAGCTCGATCACCCGCCCGTCTTCGAACGAAACGGCCGCGGTGCCGGCGAGGACGAGGCCCACATGCTCGACGGTGCAGCGCGGCACTCCCAGCCCGGGTCCCACATGCTCGGACCAGCGCCAGCCGGGCTCGTAGGTCGCACGGCCGATCGTCACGCCGCCGAGGCGCACGATCTCGAAACGCCCCTTGATCATGGGGCGCGTTTCGTCGGGGGTATCGAAGCGCTTCAGGATGACGTCGAGCACGCTCGACGCCCGAGGATCAGACCAGTGCGGCTGTGGCGCCCAGGCGCCACCGTTTCAACTTCGGCAGCACCTCCAACATCAGCGCGCGCGCCTTCGGCTCCGGCATGATGCTCCGCCGGACCATGGCGTCCACGCACTTGTCGGTCATCTCGGCCAGCGAGATCGCCGGCTCCGTGAACGTGCCCTTCGCATAGCAGTAGTGGCAGTAGTCGTTCACCCGGTATCCGACCGGATCGGTCCCATAGTCCTCGGGCGTGTCGAGCGGCATGGCACAGCTCTGACAGAACGGTCCCAACAGTTGATTGGTGGTCATGGTTCCCCCCGCTGGTCCATGACCACGAACCTCGCGTGTGGCGATGAGGCGATGTTGAAAGCGGCATGAAGATGCTAGAGGAGCACGGCGAGGGCGTCCGCCACCGCCTTCACATCGGCGTGCTCACGATCCCCGAAGCCGTTCACTACGTCGGAATCGATGTCGATCTGGCCCAGGATGTGATCGCCGCGGCGGATCAGCACAACCAGCTCCGATCTCGTGTACAGGTTGCACGCGAGATAGTTGCCGACCGCCCGGACGTCGGGGACATTCTGATCCCGCTTTTCGGCCACCGCCGTGCCGCACACACCCGCGCCCACCGCAATACGCGGGTGGTCGGTCTCGCGTCCCGCATGCGCCTCGAGCAACAGCTCGTCGTCGTGCAGCATGTACGCGTACACGGAGGTGTAGGGTCCGCCCCACGCCTGGACCTTTTCGCACGCCATCTGCAACAGCTGCCCGCGCGGGGCATCGTGCAGATGCGCCGCGCGCAACGCGCGCACCACGCCGGTGGGATCGCTGGCGAAGCCGGTCGTCACGAGCGCTTCCCGAGGACGGCGGTCAGTCGCACCAGCGTGGTGTCCCGCTTCACGACGATGACGACGGTGTCGCCGGCCTGGTGACTGCGCAGGGCGTCGGTCATGTCGTACAGGTTCGCGATCGTCTTGGCGCCGATCGCGGTGATGATGTCGCCCGCGGTGAGCCCCGCGTGCTCGGCGGGACTGCCGGCGCGGGTTCCAGTGATGCGCACGCCGCCGGGCGATTCGCTCATGTCGGGAATCGTGCCGAGGTACGCCCCGTAGCCGGAGCCGCCGGCGGAGGCCTGCGGCGGCGGCGCGTTCACGAAGCTGAGCGGGCCGTGCCGGTCGGCGAGCGCCGTGGCGACGTCGGTGACGAAGTCCGCTACCGCCTCCAGTCCCACGATGTTGATCTTGTCCCAATCGTCGGTGCTGCGGTGGTAATCTCCGTGCAGGTCGGTGAAGAAGTGCAGCACCGGCCGTTTCGCCGCGTAAAACGACGCATGATCGCTCGGCCCCCAGCCGTCCCCGGACGCGCGCAGATCGAAACGCGGCGCCGGCCCGCTGGAGCGGTTGAGAGAGTCGAGCAGGCCGGGGAATTCCGTGGTGGTCGCCGCGCCGGACACGATGAGCTTCGCATTCCGCAGCCGTCCCACCATATCCATGTTGAGCATCGTGGTGATCGAGTCCATCGGGACGGTCGGGTGGGCCACGAAGTAGGCCGAGCCCAGGTCCCCCAGCTCCTCGCCGGAAAACGCGATGAACAGCACGGTGCGCTCCGGCCGGTGAGCGGCGAGCCGGCGCGCGACTTCCAGCAGCGCCGTAGTGCCCGACGCGTTGTCGTCCGCGCCGTTGTGGATCTTGCCGGTCGAATCCGGGTCGTCGAGCGCCCCGAACCCGCCATAGCCCAGGTGGTCGTAATGCGCGCCCACGACCACGACTTCCCCGCGACGTGCGCGGGAGCGGCCGCGCAGCACGCCGATGACGTTGCGGATCGTCTTGCCGCCGGCATCGGTGTGGATGGCGGCCGGTGCGTCGCGCGAGATGACGAACGTCTGGAAATACGTACCGGAGTCACCGCCCGGGGCGAGCCCGATGGTCCGGAACGCCTGGGCGAGGTAGCGGCCGGCCGCCTCGAGTCCGCGGGTGCCCACCCCGCGACCTTCACGCGCGTCGTCGGCGAGGTAGCGCAGATCGTCCAGCGCCCGGTGGGCCGCCGGCGTCAGGCTGTCGTGCGCCTGGGTCTGGATCACGAGGCGCGCGACGAGCAGCAGGCTGGTGATGTGCATACCCGAATATCTATCTTTGCGCCTCCGTTCACGGAAGTCATCCGGTGTCGGTTCGTCTGCTCGCGCTCATCCCCGTTGCCGTCGCGATCAATCTCGCCCTGTCCGCCGCGGTGGACGCGGTCGGGCTGCCATTGTTTCTGGACACGACCGGGACGATCCTCGCGACGGCACTCGCGGGGCCGGTCGTCGGTATCGCGACCGGGGCGCTCACCTCGGCCGTGAACAGCCTGCGGAACCCGACGTTCTGGCCGTTCGTGGTGGTGCAAGTCATGGTCGCCTTGTACGCCTGGCTCGCGGCGCGGGGCGGCTGGTTCCGATCGTTGCAGACGGCTGTGCCGGCCGGCCTCTTCCTCGGCGTGCTCGCCGCGCTCACGTCGACGCCGATCTCCTACCTCATCTTCAAATGCGCGACGACGGGCGGGATCGCGCTCACCACCAAGCTGGGCCAGCTGCTCGGCCTGTCGGATCTCGGCGCCTGTTTCTTCGGCAGCTTCCTGGCCGATTTCGGCGACAAGGCGGTGACCTTCGCCCTCGTGACCACCGTGTTGCACGCGCTCCCGCGCCGCACCGCGGCCCGCTTCCCGCTCGCCCTGCGCGCGATCGCCCGCCCGGCCGTGTAAGTGCGGGCACTCCACCCGTTCACCCTGTGCGGCGCGGCGCTCGCCCTGCCGGCGCTCGCGTGGCTGCTGCCGGCGCCGTGGGGAGGGGCCGGCGCGGCGGTCGTGGCGCTGGGTCTGTGCGCCATCGGGGGGGAGGGGTCGGGGGTGAAGGTGTGGCGCGCGGCGCTGCTCACAGCCGCTCCGTTCTGGTTCTTCCTCTTTCTGCTCCACGGTACCGCAGGCATGCTGGCGACCGGCCCGCGGCTCACGACGATGATCGCGAGCTTCCTCTGGTTGATCGCTGTGCTGCCACCCGCCCGCCTGATCGAGGCGATGGTCGCCGCCGGATGGCCCGCCAGCGCCGCGTTCCTGCTGTCGGCGACGCTCTCCGCGGTCCCCGCGTTGCGCGAGCGCGGGCGCCGCATCGTGGACGCCCAGCGCTGCCGCGGGCTCGACACGCGGGGAGGACCGCTGCGGCGCCTGGCCGCACTGCGGGCGCTCGCCCTGCCGCTCGTGCTGTCTGCGCTGCACGAAGTGGACGAGCGGGCGCTCGCACTCGAGACGCGCGGTTTCACGCCCGGCGTCCGGCGCACGCCGCTCGCGCCGCCGCGCGACCGGGTGGCGGAGCGCGCGCTGCGCTGGGGGCTGCTCATCGGCTGCGTCGCGCTGCTCGTGTGGCGAATCGCGTGAGCGCGCTGGCCCTCGAAGGCGTGACGTACCGCTATCCCGCCACGCGGACGCCCGCGCTCGCCGACGTCACCCTCGCCGTGAATCGTGGTGAAGTCGTGGGGGTGATCGGGAACACGGGCGCCGGAGCGTCCACACTGCTGCTCGTCGCGGCGGACCTCGTCCCGCGCGTGCTGGGCGGCGAGCTCGAGGGTCGGGTGACGCGCACGGGCCGCAGCGCGCTGCTGTTGCCGACGCCGTGGACTCAGGTCTCCGGGATGGCGTTCACCGTCACGGACGAGGTCGCCTTCGGTCCGGCGAACCTCGGCTGGCCGCTCGAGCGCATCACCGGCGCGGTGGAGCGGGCGCTCGTGCGCGTGGACGCCGCGCACCTCGCGGCGCGCGATCCCGCCACCTTGTCGGGCGGCGAGCTGCAGCGGGTGATCCTGGCCGGTATCCTCGCGATGCAGCCCGACGTGCTGCTGCTCGACGAGCCGACGGCCGAGCTCGACCCCGTCGGGGCGGCCGCCGTCTGGCGGCTGGTACGCGAGGTGGCTGCGGAAGGCGCCGCGGTGCTGGTGGCGTCGAGCGACCTGGACGCGCTCCCCGACGGCGCCGATCGCATCGTGTGGCTCGCGGGCGGACGGGTGCGCGCCATCGGCCCCGCGCGCACGGTGTTGTCCGAGGCGACGCTCTGGACCGAGGAGGGACCGGGAAGCACCGCGATCGCGGGAGTGTGGCGCCGTGCGGAGCTGGCGGCGCCGTTTCCCCTGACGGTGGACGAAGCGCTGGAGCGCGCGCGATGAGCGCCATGCTCGCGTTCGACGACGTCACGTTCGCCTACGCGGGGCAACGCGCGCTCGAGGCGGTCACGTTCACCATTGCGCCGGGCGAGCGGGTCGCGCTCGTGGGGCGCAACGGCGCGGGGAAATCGACCGTGCTGCGGCTCGTCACCGGGTTGCTCCACCCCTCCACCGGTGTGGTCCGGGTAGGCGATTGGGACACCGCACGGCGGCGGCCCGACGAGCTGGCGCGACGCGTGGGGTCGCTGTTCCAGCACGCCGACCAGCAGTTGTTCGCGCGCACGGTGGCGGACGATGTGGCGTTCGGGCCGCGCGTCACCGGCGTCGCGCTGCCGGAGATCGCCGCGCGCGTGGAGCGCGCGCTCGCGAGTCTCGGACTGGCGGCGGTCGCCGGGGAGCATCCCTACGATCTGCCGCCGCCGTGGCGCAAACTGGCGGCGCTCGCCGGTGCCCTGGCGCTCGAACCCGCCTTGCTCGTCCTCGACGAGCCGACGGCCGGGCTGGACCGGCGCGCGCGCGCCATGGTGGGAGCGGCGCTGGCGGCACGCGCCGAGAGCGGCTCGGCGCTCCTCGTCGTCACCCACGATCTGAGCTTCGCCGCGGAAACCCTCGACCGTGCGCTGGTGCTCGAGCGGGGGCGATTGGCGTGGGACGCGCCGCTCGCCGGGCTCCTGGCCGACGCGAAGCGACTGGAAGCACTGGGCCTCGTCGCGCCACCGCTCGCCCGGCTGTCCCAGGCGCTTGGGCTGCCCGGAGGGCCGTTGCGGGAGCAGGAGGTGGCGCGCGCGCTGGCGCAGCGTTGCCGCGCCTAGAGCCGGGTCCTAGATTCCCTCACCGCACATGGTCAACCCCGTCGTCTTCGCCACGCATCTGGCGCGCGCCGTGGACCTGTTCCGGGATCCCGCCAAGAAGGAGGAGCAGAAGCGGGAGTTCCGGATCCTGGTCGGCATGCTGAAGGAAGCCGGGGTGGCGGCGCGCGTGGTGAACAACGTGCTCCACATCAACGGCGAGGCGGTCACCGCGCCGGAGTTCCAGCCGCTGGTGCAGCGCATGGTGTTGCACGGCGTCACCGAGATCGCGATCCCCTCCGACGCGCCGGTGGCGCACCTGTTCGAGCTGTTGCGGGCGCTGGCGGACCAGCCCGGCAGGTCGGCGACCATCGCCACCCGCCTGCGTGCGTCCGGTGCCAATCGGGTCTCCGTCGTGCTCTCCGCGCTCGATCTGCCCGAGGAGCGGCCGGCCGAGTCGGCCGCCGGGGCCCCGTCCGACCTCGGCACGCGCGGGGTACTGCGCGGCGAGCCGGTGCGCGATCTCAGGAGCATGCCGATCTCGGGCGCGGACGACGTGGAGCAGGTGGAGCAGAACCTCGCGCAACCCTCCGAGGCACTCCCCAGCCCCGAGGCGGCCACTCCCTCGGACGAAGTCGTGCCGCGCGAATCGACCCGGGTGCCGTCGCCGGGACTCCCCGCGCAGCACCTCGAGAACGAGCCGGTCCTCCCGGCGAATCTCCCGCCGCCGCCGCCACCGCCCCCGCCGCCGCCGGTCGCGCCCACATTCCGACCTGCGGCGGCTGCGCCGCCCGCGCCGCCCGCGCCGCCCCCTGTGGTCCCAAAACCGCCGGCGCCGTCGCCGGTGGGACCGCCGGCGGCGATTCAACCGGTGTCGGTCGCGCTCCCGGACGAGCCGGCCAGCCGTGTCTCGAGCTCGGGCGGTCAGTCGGAGCTTGCGCGGGAAGCCGCGTCCTCGACGTTCGCGTTACGCGACGCTCTCTCCAAGGACACGAACGACCTGCTCGGCGCGCTCGAGGCCAATCCGATCGCGGCGAACGTGGGAGAGACGCTCACGGTGCTGACCCGCCAGGTCGAGACCGCGATGCGGTTGGGCAAGTTCGAGGAGGCGATGCAGATCGTCTACACGGTCGTCCGGGTCGAGCAGCGGGTGGAGGACGTGGCGGTGCGGCGCCAGTACGGGATCGCGCTGCGCCGCATGATCACGCGGCACATGCTCGACGGGCTCAGCAAGCTGGTGCAGGTGCCGCACCTCGAGGACGCCGCGGGGCTGGTGCTGCAGCGCGCCGGGCCTGACGGCGTGGAGGTGCTGCTCGACCTGCTCACCACGTCGAACACGGTCACCGAGCGGCGCGGCGTCTTCAACGCTCTGGCCCAAATGAAAGAGGGGCAGGACCAGCTGATCCATATGCTGGGCCACCCGCAATGGTTCGTGGTGCGCAACGTGGCCGATCTCGTGGGGGAGATGGGATTGGAAGCCGCGATCCCGCAGCTCACCAAGCAGCTCGATCACGCCGACGAGCGGGTGCGGCGCCAGGTCGCGCTGGCGCTCGCGAAGATCGGGACGCGCGCTGCGGCCGAGCCGTTGCGGCGCGCGTTGCGCGATTCGTCCGCCGACGTGCGGCGACAGGCGGCGCTGGGCGTGGGCGGGCGCAAGGCCAGCGCCCTGGCGATGCCGCTCGTCGTCGCGCTGGAAGAGGAGAAGGACCCCGAGGTCGTGCGGGAGCTGATCTTCGCCCTGGGCCGTATCGGCAGCCCCGACTCGGTGCAGGCGTTGAGCAAGATCGCCCAGCCCTCGGGCAAGTTGTTCGGCCGCAAGCCGTCCGTGCTGCGGATCATCGCGGTGGAAGCGCTGCGTGTAGCCGGCACGCCGGCCGCCATCGGCACCTTGCAGAATCTCGCCAACGACAGCGACAAGCAGGTCCGCGCCGCGGCGCAGCAGTCGCTCAGCGAGTTGAGTCTGAAGCGGCCCTAGCCCGCCCCACTCGCTTATTTCGGAATGAAGCTCGCGTCGGGTCCCAGGGCTCGCGCGAATGCCGCGAGCAGACGAGCGGCCCGCTCGACGTCCGCCAGCGCCACCATCTCATTCGGGCTGTGCATGTAGCGGTTGGGCACCGAGACCAGGCCCGTGGGGATGCCGCGCACGGCGTTGTGGATCGCGTCGGCGTCGGTGCCGGTATCGCGCGGGGCGGCCTGGACGGTGTAGGGGATCTGTTCGTCCGTCGCACAGCGCACCAGCAGGTCGAACACCACCGGGTGGACCGCCGAGCCGCGCGAAAACACCGGGCCGCCGCCCAACTTGTGATCGCCGCCCTGCTTTTTATCGGCGCCGGGCCAGTCGGTGGAATGCGTGACGTCCACGACCAGCGCCACCTGGGGGTCGATTCCGACGGCGGACGTACGGGCGCCGCCGCCCGTGTACGCGATCTCCTCCCGCGTCGTCGCCACCGCGAACACGGCCGCGTGGGGGGGGCGCTGGTTGGCCAGCAGGCGCAGCGCTTCCGCGACCACGTAGGCGCCGATGCGGTTGTCGATGCTGCGCGACACGATCCGCTCGCCCGGAAACTCCAGGCTCTGGGCGTCGAGCACCGCGGGATCACCGACGTGGACGCGCGCCAGCGCCTCCTCGCGTGTGGTCGCGCCGATGTCGATCCACAGGTCGGTAATTTGGCTGACCTTGTCGAACTCTTCCTTCTTCATCAGGTGCGGCGCCTTCTTGCCGATGACGCCGCGAACCGGGCCCGCGGGGCCGACCACGACCACCCGCTGCCCCACCAGGACCTGCGAATCCCAGCCGCCGATCCCCGCGAAGTAGCAGAAGCCTTCGTCGTCGATGTGTGTGATCTGCAGCCCGATCTCGTCGATGTGCCCGGCGAACATCAGCCGCGGGCTCCCCTTCGGGTTCACGATGCCCACCGAATTGCCGTGCACGTCGGGGCGCATCTCATCGGCGAACGCCCGTACCTCCTCGCGCCACACGCGGGCGGGCCCGGTTTCGAAGCCGGAGGGGCCCGGGGAATCGAGCAGCCGTTTCAGAAAATCGTGCGACGACTTGGTCATGGCAGGGACGCAAAGAGAAAGATGGGGAGCGGGCCCACCAGGCGGACGCGCCGCCGGATGCTGTCGGCCGCCGAGCGGGTCGCGAACGTCGCCTGGAACCCGGAGCGCACGGGGATCACGTCGGCCGTCACGCGGCCGTCGGGAGCGATCGTGAACGTGAACACGGCCGAGTAGGCGGTCCACGGCGCGCCCTGCTTGAAGATGAAGTTGCCCATCGAGTAGGCGATCGGCTTCCCGCGATACCACTCTACGGGCTGCAGCACGTGCGGGTGGTGTCCCAGGCACAGGTCGGCACCCGCGTCGATCGCCCCTTCGAGGAAGGCGCGCAGCGGCTCGTCGGGATGGTCCGACAGCTCGGTGCCGGCGTGAATGCTGACGACGACGAAATCGGCCGCGCCCGAAGCCTTGATCCGGCGGATCGCGGGATACAGCCATCCGCTGTCGGCGTACGCGATGTAGTGCGACCCGATGTGCGAGTAAAACCGTCCCGGCGCGGGGTTGTAGGCGCGGGTGACGGCGAAGAAGGCCACGCGCCAGCCGTTGCGCGCGATGATCGCCGGCTGATGCGCGTCGGCCAGGGTGCGCCCGGTGCCGACGTGCGGCAAGTGCACGCGGTCGAGCTGCTTCACCGTCTCGAACACCCCGGTGAGCCCCGCGTCCCAGGCGTGGTTGTTGGCCGTGCTGACGACGTCGAAGCCGGCGCGGACCAGGGCGTCGGCCGCAATGGGGGGCGCGCTGAAGACCGGACTCCCGGTGTGCTCATAGGGGTGCCCCACCGGGGCGATGGGGCTCTCGAGGTTGCCGAACATGATGTCGGCCGCCGCCAGGGTGTCGCGCACCGCTGCAAACGGGTAGCCCGTGTCGCCCTTGAGGAGGTAGTCCCACGTCACCGCCCGGCCCAGGTTCAGGTCGCCCACGGCGTAGAGCCGCAGCGTGCCCCGGACGGCGGGCGCGGGTGCGGATTGCTGGACCACCGCAAGCAGCGACGCCAGGATCCAAGTCTGCACGGGTCCTCGAAGGTTAGGTCACGATCTTCAACGGAGCATCAACGCCAGGAGTCGCGCGGCCTGTATGAGCCGCGGACCGGGCCGCGAAGTATAGGCGTTCCCGTCGAGGAATTCGACACCCCCGGAAAAGAGCCTCAGCGCATCAACATCCTGCAGGGCGGCGGCCTCCTGCCGGGCACGCGGAACGTCGAATCGGCCGCGAGCGCCGTGCGGACCGCGCGATCGATTTCACCCGAGACGGCATGCGGGTCGATCGTGCTGGTCGTGACGCGGGGCAGCGCGCGCACGCGCTCCGGCTCGTCGCATTCGTGCGAGATGCCGACGAGTTTGGGCGTCCCGTCCGCATCGCCCGCGCCGATCGCCACGCCCAGCGCCGCGACGATCTCCGTCGCCGCCGGGAGCAGCGAGACGACGCGCATCCGCCCGACCTACTGCTTGCGCAGGCCGACCCGGTACAGCGAGAAGCCCAGCACCGCGAAGATCGCGAGGGCGACGAGGTTCGAGGTCGCGAACGCACCGAGGGTGTGGTACACCTTGGCCGATTCGGCCAGCCAGTCCGCTGCTTGCCCATGCGCACTGCCCCAGCCGGCGATGGCGGCGACGGCGATACCGCAGATTGCGCCGCCCGCGATCAGCCCGCTTGCGAACAGCACGCCGGGGCCCGACTCGATCTCGGCCATCGAGCGGTTGTCCGAGCGCATGCGGCGCTCCACCAGCCAGCGTACGACGCCGCCGGCGAACATCCCCGCCGAGGTCGTGATCGGGAGGTAGACGCCGACAGTGACCGGCAGGGACGACACGCCCATCAGTTCGATCGCGATGGCGAGGCACACCCCGATCAGGACCAGCGCCCATGGGAGACGATGGGTCAAAATCCCGTCGGCGATGAACGCCATCAGCGTCGCTTTCGGGGAATCGAGGCGCTTCAGCTCGTGCCCGCCGTACTCGCGAATACGCCCGCCGATGCCCGGATCCACCACATAGCGAATCTCGTGCGACGCGGGATCCACCAGGTATTTCCCGGCCGGAACGCCTTGCGTGGCGACGTAGACCCTGACGACCTGGTAGGTGTTGGTGTCCAGTGAGTCGGTTCCGCCGATGCCGAAGTTCGCCATCGTCTGGTCCAGCACGACCACGTTGTGGTCGCTCGACGCGCCGGTTGCGGGGGCGACGAACCCGGCGCGCCGTTCCGGGACTTCGTATTGGTAGGAGCGATTCAGGAATGTGAGCGTCCACCCGACGGCCAGGGCCGACCCGATCGCGCCGACCAGGATGGCGATCTGCTGCTTCCGCGGCGTGGCGCCGATGAGGAAGCCGGTCTTCAGGTCCTGCGAGGTGTTCCCGCCGTTCGCCACCGCGACCGCGATCACGCAGGCGATCGAGATGGCGCGCACCCGGTCGTCGATCTGGGTCCAACCGAGCAGCAGGAAGATGAAGGAGATCGCGATCAGGGACGCGATCGTCATGCCCGAGATCGGATTGGCGGAGCTGCCGATCTGGCCGCAGATACGGGACGAGACCGTCGTGAAAAAGAACCCGAAGATGATGATGAGGATGCCCCCCAGGATGTTGACCCCGATCTGGGGCAGGAACGCGAGCACCAGCGCCAGCGCAGCCGATCCAAATACCGTGAGGGTGATCGGGAGGTCGTCCTCCGTGCGCAGCCGGGCGATGGCCTGCCCCACGCGCGTGGCTCTCATGTCGGCGAAGCCGGCCCGGAACGCGCCGACGATGGTGGGCAGGGTCCGCACCAACGCGATGATCCCCGAGGTCGCCACGGCGCCGGCCCCGATGTAGAACACGAACGCGGCCCGGATTTCGCCGGCGCTCATGTCGCGGATCAGCTTGGTGGTGCCGAACATCGGCTCGGTCATGGAGCTGCCGAACAGCTTGATCGCCGGCATCAGCACGATGTAGGCCAGGCAGCCGCCGGCGAAGAGATAGCCCGCGATGCGGGGCCCGATGATGTACCCTACGCCCAGGAGCTCGGGGCTCACCTCCACGCGCACTTCGGCGCTCTGGTAGGACCGGAACACGCGGCCCGGATACTCCTGCCACAGCTTCAGCGCCGTCATCGCGAACTTGTAGGCGAACGCGATGCCGAACGCCTGGAACACGGTCTTGGCCTGCACGCCGCCCTTCTCACCCGCGATCAAGACTTCGGCGCACGCCGTGCCTTCGGGGTAGGGGAGGTTGCCGTGCTCCTTCACGATCAGCGCGCGGCGCAGCGGGATCATCATGAGCACGCCCATCAGCCCGCCCGCGATCGCCAGGATGGTCACGCGCCCGATGTCGAGGTCGTAGCCCATCAGCAGAATCGCCGGGATGGTGAACACCACCCCGGCCGACACCGAGTCGGCCGCCGAGCCCGTGGTCTGGACGATGTTGTTTTCGAGAATCGTGGAGCGTCCGAGCGTGCGGAAAATCGTGATCGCCAGCACCGCGATCGGGATCGAGGCGCTCACCGTGAGACCGATCTTCAGGGCGAGGTACACGTTGGAGGCCCCGAAGACGAGCCCGAGGATCACCCCCAGGATCAGCGCGCGCGGCGTCAGCTCGGCGAGCGTCTGGGAGGGAGCGATGTACGGTTGGTGGTCGGCCATCGGCGCAGGGGCCCCGATTGAGAGTGTGGGAAAGAATGTGGTGCGCGACCCGCGACGGGGGAAGACGGCGTCTTCCGCCGCCATTCGGCTGCCTGTAGCATCCCGGCATGCCCGAGGGTGTCGACAAGATCTTCCTCGACTTCCAGGCGGCCCTCGCCGGCCGCTACTCCATCGAGCGCGAGGTGGGGCGCGGCGGGATGGGCATCGTCTACCTCGCCCGCGAGGTACGGCTCGACCGGCCGGTGGCGATCAAACTGCTCCCGCCCGACCTCGCCGCCCAGCCAGGGTTACGGGACCGGTTCCTGCGCGAAGCGCGGACGGCCGCCCGCCTGTCGCACCCCCACATCGTCCCGATTTACGCGGTGGACGAGATCGGGAACTTCGTCTTCTACGTGATGGCGCTCGTGAGCGGGCACACGCTGGCCCATCGCATCGCGACGCGCGGTCCCCTGAGCCCGACGGAGGCGATCCGCGTGCTGCGGGAGGTGGCGTGGGCGCTGGCCCACGCGCACGCACAGGGTGTGGTGCACCGCGACGTGAAGCCGGAAAACATCCTGATCGAGGCGGCGACGGGGCGGGCGCTGGTCACCGATTTCGGTATCGCGCGTCACCAGGAGAGCAGCGGCGGGACGGGCGCGGGAGAGGTGCTCGGGACCCCGGACTTCATGAGCCCCGAGCAGGCGAGCGGAGACGCGGTGGATGGGCGCACCGACGTGTACGCTCTCGGGGTGGTCGCGTTCTATGCACTGTCGGGCCGGCTCCCGTTTTCGGGAACGACAGCGGTCGCGCGCCTGACGGCAAATCTCACCCAGCCCGCGCCGGCGCTGCCCACGGTCGCCCCCGGCGTGCCGCGCGGGTTGGCCGCGGTGGTGGCCCGCTGCCTGATCAAGGAGCCGCATGGCCGGTTCGCCGACGGCGCGGCGCTGGCCGCCGCCCTGTCGCTGACCGCGGAGGGACGCGAGCTACCCAGCGCGCTGCGCGTGTTCCTTTCGGAAAGCGACAGTCTCTCCGCGCACCGGTTGTTTCCGTCGTTCTTGCTCGCCGGCGTGGCGATCTGGCTCGTACTCTCGCTCACGCTGTCGCCGGTCTCGGAGCCGACGCCCCCGCTCGTCGCGACGATCCTGGACCTGGTGCGCTTCGGCGCACTCGGGTGCGCGCTGCTGGGCCCTGTGGGGATCGCGGTCCGCCGGCTGCGCCGCGTGATCCGGGCCGGATACGATCACCCCGATCTCGTCCGTGCGCTCGCCGCCGACGCCGAGCGCCTGCGCGAGGACCGCATCGCCATCGCCGGCCGGACGCCGGGGACGGAACAGCGGTTCCTGCATCGCGGGTGGCTCGCCGCCACCGGTCTCTTCACGGTCTTCGCCGCGTCGGCGCTGCTCCAGCTCACCTGGCCGTTCCCGGAGGTGTTCGGGGCCCTGGCCGCGGTCACGGGCGCCGTTTCGCTCTTCGGATCGGGCACCGCCTGGCGCGCCAGCGTGTTGAGCGGGTCCCGCCGGAGATTCTGGGACTCCGGCGTAGGGCGATGGCTCTATCGCGTCGCGGGCCTCGGCGTGCGCCGGGCGGCGCTCCCGCCGGACGGGGCGGGTCACCCCACCGAAATCGTAGTCGGGACCGCGGCCGCCGCGTTGTACGCCGCGTTGCCGTCGGACGCGCGGCGGGCGCTGCCCGACCTGCCCATCATCGTGCTGCGACTGCAGCAGGACGCGCAGCGCATCCGGCGCCGCTGCGACGAGCTGGGCGAGGCCCTCGCCGCGGTGGAGGCGGGCGCCGTGGGGACCGCCGGCGGCCGCGAGGCGGTTGCCGAGCGTCGGGCCGCGCTCGTGGCCACGCTGCACACCGCCCAGACGGCATCGCAACGCCGCCTCGGCGACGCCGTTGCTGCGCTCGAGGTGATCCGGCTGGACCTGCTCCGGCTGCGCGTCGGCGCCGGGACGTTCGACGGCATCACCGCCGATCTCTCCGCCGCCCGTGAGCTGAGCCAGGCTACGGACCGCCTGCTCGAGGCCGCCGGCGAAGTCGATGGGTTCCTCGTCGCGGACGCGGGACGCGGGCCATGACGACCGAGTCCCGCCCCGCCACCGACGATCTGTTCTTTGCGTTCCAGGCGGCCCTCGCCGGCCGCTACTCCATCGAGCGCGAGCTGGGCCGCGGCGGCATGGGCATCGTGTACCTCGCGCGCGAAGTCCGGCTCGACCGGCCGGTCGCGCTGAAGCTCTTGCCGCCGTCGCTCCTGGCCAAGCCGGGGCTGCGCGAGCGGTTTCTGCGCGAGGCGCGGATGGCGGCGAAGCTATCCCATCCCAACATCATTCCCATCCACGCGGTGGACGAGGTCGGCGAGTACGTGTTTTTCGCCATGGCCTTCGTGGAAGGCGAGACACTCACCGAGCGGGTCCAGCGGCGCGGACCGCTCGCCCCGTCCGACGCCGCCCGCCTGCTGCGCGAAGTGGCCTGGGCGCTGGCCTACGCGCACGGTCTGGGTGTGATTCACCGCGACGTGAAGCCGGACAACATCATGCTGGAAACGGGGACGGGCCGCGCGCTCGTCGCCGATTTCGGCATCGCGGCGCAGGTGAGCGGCGCGGCGGGCATCGACGGGGGCGATGTGATCGGGACGCCCGAGTTCATGAGCCCGGAGCAGGCGTTGGGAGAGCAGGTGGATGCGAAGAGTGACCTCTACGCGCTTGGCGTCGTGGGGTACTTCACGCTCTCGGGCCGGCTCCCCTTTACGGGAACGAAAGCGACCGAAGTCCTGGCCAAACAGATCACCGAGGCGCCGCGTCCGCTCGGCGCGATCACCGACGGCACACCGCGCCGCCTCGCCCAGGCGATCGATAAGTGTCTCGCGAAGGAACGGGACGAGCGGCCGGAGAGCGCCGCTGCCCTCGCCGATCAGATGGGACTGGCGCTGGAGCAGCGCAAGGAGCTGCCGGTGCCGTTACGCGTATTCGCCAAGCGCGGCGGCCGCTTCGGCGGCATCGGGTCGGTCGTATACCTCTGGGCGCTCTCCATCATCACCGGGATCGCGGCCAGTGCTGGGAGCGCGTCCGGGCTCGGCGCGATCTCGGGACTTGGAACGTTGTTCGCCGGGCTGACGGTGGTGCCGCTGGCAGTACTCGTGAGCCGCGCGGCGCGGCTCGCCAAGGCCGGGTTCGCGCGGGAAGACGTGGTGGCCGCGTTTCGCGCCGAGCTCGAGTCGGGCAGCGAGGAACGCGCCTACGAGTATGGGCGCGGGCCGTCGCATTTCGAGCGCGTGCTGCGCTGGCTCGCCGCTGGAGGGTTGGGCGTTTCTTTCCTGGGGATGACCCTCGGCAGCATCTTCGGCTGGGTGTCGTGGCTCGGCATGCCCGCGGCCCTGGGCCTGTTGGTCGGGATCCCCTCGGGCGGCCTGGCGCTGCTCCGGCTCCAGCGACGTCGCGATCTCGACACGGAGATCTGGCTGCGGATCTGGCGCGGGCCGATGGGACGGCTGATCTTCGGCCGCCTCCGCACGCCGCAGGGACGCCAGCCGCTGTCGTCCGGGTTCACCTTCCGCCCCACCGAGCTCGCGCTCGGCATGGCCGCGGAGCGGCTGTATGACGACCTCCCCAAAGAGACCCGCGAGCAGCTGCGCGAAGTGCCGGACGTGCTGCGGCGGCTGGAGCACGACGCCGGGAAGATGCGCGCGCGTCTCGAGGAGCTGAACGACGCGCTGCAGGGAGCGGGGGATCGTGGGCGGCTCTCGGGTCAGATCGCCGGGGACATCAAGGAGCGGCGCGACCGGATCGTGACAGACCTTGAGGGGGAACGGGATCTCGTGCAGCGGCGGTTGAAAGATGCGGTGGCGGCGCTCGAAACGATCCGCCTCAACCTGTTACGGCTCCACGCGGGCGCGGGGAGCGTGCAGCGAATTACGACGGATCTGACGCTGGCCCGGGAAGCGGCGCAGGAAGTCGAGCTGCTGCTCGAGGCGCACCGGGAGATCGACGAGGCGCTCTGACCCGCCACACCCGCGCGCCCAGCAATACCACTAATACCAGCGCGTGGACCACGGCCCTCGGCCGGTCCCCCTTGATCAACCACATGTAGTGCAGCGCGCCGAGTGCCGCGGCGACGTACACGAGCTGATGCAGCGTCGTCCAGCGCCTCCCGAGCCGCCGGATCCAGCCCTTCGTCGACGTCCACGCGATCGGGATGAGCAAGACGAACGCGGTGAATCCCACCGTCACGTAGGGGCGCTTGACGATGTCGTCCCACACGTAGGCGAGCGTGAGCCCTTGGACCGGAAAGCCCTGGTCGATCACGAGGTAGGTCAGGAAGTGCAGGCACACGTAGCTGAAGGCGAGCAGACCGAGGGTGCGGCGGTAGCGGATGAGGCCGTTCCACCCGGTGAGCCGCCGCAGCGGCGTCACGGCGAGCGTGGCGAGCAGCAGCCAGATGGTCCAATCGCCGGTGCGGTGCTCGATCGCCTCGACCGGATTGGCACCAAGCCGGTCTCCGAAGGCGTCGCGCACGATGAAGACGAGCGGCACGAGCGCGCCCAACACCAGCGCCGTGTGCGCGAGACGGACCGACCACCGACGACCGACGACCGACGACATCAGTAGTTCGCTTTCAGATCCATCCCGGCATACAACGATGCCACCTGCTCGCCGTAGCCGTTGAACTTGAGCGTCGGACGCCGGAACAGCTCGCCCAGCCGGCGCTCGCGCTTCTGGCTCCAGCGGGGGTGGTCCACTTCGGGGTTCACGTTGGCGTAGAACCCGTATTCGCTCGGCGCCGCCATGCTCCAGGTCGTCGGCGGCTGGGTGCGGGTGAGCTGGATCTTCACGATCGCCTTGGCCCCCTTGAACCCGTACTTCCAGGGCGCCACGAGCCGGATCGGCGCGCCATCCTGATTGGGGAGCGGTTTGCCGTACAGCCCGGTGACGAGCGTGGCCAGGGGGTGCATCGCCTCGTCGAGCCGGAGACCCTCCATGTAGGGCCAGGGCAGGATGTCGGTGTTCTGGCCCGGCATCTCGGCAGGCCGGAACACCGTGGTGAACGCGACGTACTTGGCCTGCGAAGTCGGCTGGACATCGTTCAAGAGCTTGGAAAGCGCAAAGCCGCTCCACGGAATCACCATCGACCACCCTTCGACGCAGCGCAGTCGGTAGATCCGCTCCTCCGCCGGATAGCGGCGCAGGATGTCGTCGATATCGAAGATCTTCGGTTTGTGTACCTCGCCCGCGACGGCGACGGTCCACGGGCGGGGCCGGAAGCTGCCGGAATGCGCCGCGGGATCCGTCTTGTCGGGTCCGAACTCGTAATAGTTGTTGTAGTGGGTGATGTCTTCGTACGAGTTCGGCTTGTCGTCCTCACCCCCCTTCCCCCTCTCCACGTACGTGGAGAGGGGGAGCAAGGGGGAGAGGCCAGGAACCAGCGCCGCCCCGGCCACCGCACCCGCCGCGCCAAGGAACTGCCGGCGGTTCAAGTACAGCGACTCGGGTGTGATCTCCGAGGTCGGGATGTCGTTCGGTCGCTTGATCAGCATAGGTAATGAATGTACGCCGGACGCCGCAGGTTCCGATTGATCCCTGTACCGCCCTTTACCGTCCCCTACCGTCCCCTACCGCTTTCAACCTGACCGCTGCCTCCTCGAGCATCGGCATCGTCTTGCAGAACGCGAACCGAACGACGCTCCGGCCCAGCTCAGGCCGGCTGTAGAAGCTGGACCCCGGCACCGGGGCGACGCCATGCTCGGCGGTCAGCCAGGCGGCGAACTTGTCGTCCGGCAGGTCGGAGAGCGCGGTGAAGTCCGCCATGACGTAGTAGGCGCCGGCCGGGGGGGTGCAGCGAAACCCCGCCGCACTGAGGGCGCCGCACAACAGGTCGCGGCGCGCGCGGTAGTCGCGCGCCAGGCCGTCGTAGTAGTCCCGGCCGAGCGTCTCCATCGCGACGGCCACGCCCTCCTGGAGCGGCGCCGGAGCGCCCACCGTCAGGAAGTCGTGGACCTTCCGGATCGCATCGGTCGCCTGCGCGGGTGCCACGATCGTGCCGATGCGCCAGCCGGTGATGCTGAACGTCTTGGAGGCGCCGCTCACCGTGATGGTCCGCTCCCGCATGCCGTCGAGCGTCGCGATCGGGATATGCTGGCCGTCATAGTAGATGTGCTCGTAGATCTCGTCGGTGACGGCGTAGCTGTCGTGGCGCCGGCAGCACTCGGCGATCCCCTCGAGCTCGGCGCGGGTGAACACCTTGCCGGTGGGGTTGTTCGGCGTGCACAGAATGATCGCCCGCGTCTTCTTGGAGAATGCGGCGCGGAGCCGCTCGAGGTCGAGCTCCCCGCTGGGGGCGATCGGCACGTACACCGGCTGGGCGCCGCACAGGATCGCGTCCGGCCCGTAGTTCTCGTAGAACGGCTCGAACACGATCACCTCGTCGCCGGGATCGACGATGCCGAGCAGGGCGGAGGCCATCGCCTCCGTCGCCCCGCAGGTGACCGTGATCTCGGTCTCCGGATTGACCGTCATGCCGTACCAGTCGGCGTACTTCTTGGCGATGGCGTCGCGCAGGTGCTTGGCGCCCCAGGTGATCGCGTACTGGTTGATGTCGGCACGGATCGCCCGGGCCGCGGCGTCCTTCAAGACGTCGGGGCAGGGGAAGTTGGGGAACCCCTGGGCCAGGTTGATGGCGTCGTGCTGCGCGGCGAGCCGGGTCATGCCTCGGATCACCGATTCGGTGAACGCGTGAGTGCGGCGAGCGGTGTGCATAGGTGCGAAAGTGGTGGAGCGCGTAAGAAGCGCCCCACCACGAGAAAGGTCAACCCCAGTCGAGGGACCGGCGTTACGGCACGCGCAACCGAAGGTCGATGTCCACCAGGAGCGGACTGGGAACGTCCACGAATACGATCCGATCTTCGGCGGGGATGCGTCGGATGATCATCTTTACGAGCGGGCCCTTGCCTTTGCCCTTTCCCATGTTGCCGCGCCGGTACCAGATGACCCGGTCGTTGCCCACGTCCTCGACGCGCACGACAACGTAGCCGTGCCGGCCCAGCACGTCCCGCGTCACGACGACCGCGTGCTCGTTCGTCGCATGGTATTTCTTCGGACTCCGTCCCTGGGCCGGTGCGGCCGTGCCAGCCAGAATGAGTCCCGCCGCCAGCCAGATCCCCTGTTTCCAGCAAGCCATGTGACCTCCGTTACGGTTTCTGGACCCCTCTGAAGAACCCCGGCACGGGGGCCAGGTCACTCTGCCTCCTCCGATTCCTGCGTCCGTGGCACTCCTGCAACATAGCGGCTTGACGGCCTTCATCTTGCATGGTCAATTGGCCCGACCAATATGGTCCAGCCGCTCCGCGCGTTCCGGCCACGGCTCCTCGCCGCGCTCGCGAGCCTCGCATTCGTCCTCGCCCTCACGACCTGTGAGAACGAGGCGGCGGGGCCCGCCCGCCACCGGGCGGCGCTCGCCGTCCAGGCGGAGCTACCGCCCGGCGCCGATCTGGTGGGCTTCGGCCTCGCGATCGACAACATCCGGCTCATCGTCGTGCGGCCGCCGTCCGATACGGCGCTCGACTCGACCTTCGCGTTCGGCGCCAACGCGGACAGCCTCCAGGTCACGGCCGACATCCAGCTCGAGCAGTCGCCCGAGACCTTCCAGGTCACGATCCAGATGTTGAGCGGGTCCACGCTG
>Ga0307281_10000034_pt1 | contig 28541 bp, 23 predicted proteins | sample ER_DNA_120_FD_194486 | JGI IMG/M metagenome (GOLD analysis project Ga0307281, IMG submission 194486) | Bulk soil microbial communities from the East River watershed near Crested Butte, Colorado, United States - ER_DNA_120 | ecosystem: Environmental > Terrestrial > Soil > Floodplain | place...
GCGTGACAGCTTCCGCAGCTGCTCCGTGTCGAGCAGTACCCCGTGGCGCTCCATATTGAATAGCACCAGGAGAAGCGGCATCTCCACTTCGCGGTAGATGCGCGCGAGCTTCTCGTCGGACTGGATTCTCGGATACAGCGCCTGGTGCAGCTGCAGTGTCACGTCTGCGTCCTCGGCCGAGTACTCCGTGGCGCGCTCGATTGCGACCTGCTCGAAGCCGATGCGGCCCGCGCCCTTGCCCGTCACTTCGTCGTAGGTGATGGTCTTCAGCCCGAGGTGGCGCTCCGCGAGGCTGTCCATGTCGTGCCGCTGGTGGCTTTCCAGCATGTACGATTGCAGCAGCGTGTCGTGCGCGACGCCTGCAAGCCGCACGCCGTGGTTCGCGAGCACGTGCATATCGTACTTGGCGTTCTGGCCGAGCTTCGCGCGCCCCGCGTCCTCCAGCCAGGGCTTCATTCGCGCGAGGATCGCGTCGCGCGCAAGCTGCCCCGGCGCCCCGGCGTAACGATGCGCAACCGGAACATAGGCCGCCGCGTCCGGCTCCACGGCGAATGACAGCCCCACCAATTCCGCCTTCAGGGGATCGAGGCTCGTGGTCTCGGTGTCGAGCGCTACCAGGTCCGCCTTCTCGATTTTCTTCAGCCACGCGTCCAGTTGCTTCTCGGTGAGGACCGTCTCGTAGTTGCGTGACGACGGACGGCTGACGGCTGACGACTGACGACTGACGACTGACGACTGATGACTGACGGCTGATGGGTCGGGCGCGAGTTGAGGAGCGCGCGCGGGCGATTCGTTCGCCTCCGTTGGCGACTCGCGCCCCTCCAGCTCGCGCAGCCAGGACTTGAAGTCGAAACGCTCGAAGAGCTCAGCCAGCTTCGCGGTGTCGCGCGGCCGCGGAAAGAGGTCCGTGGCCACGACCTGCAGCGGCACATCGTCCTTGATGGTGAGCAACGCGCGTGCCCGTGGCAGCCAGTCGCGGCTCTTCCGCAGATTCTCACCCACCACGCCCTCGATTTCGTCTGCGTGATGGACGACATTGTCGAGCGTGCCATACTGCCCGAGCCATTTGACGGCGGTCTTCGGGCCGACCTTGTCCACGCCCGGCACGTTATCCACGGTGTCGCCGATCAGAGTCAGATAGTCGATTATGCGATCGGGCCTGACGCCGAATTTTCTCTCGACGCCGGCCTCGTCGAGAATTTCGCGCTCGCCGGTCCTGGGATCGGCGTTCTCGATCGTAATAGCGGGGTTCACGAGCTGCGCAAGGTCCTTGTCGCCGCTCGCGATGATCACGCGCACGCCCTGGCGCTCGGCTTGCCTCGCGAGCGTACCGATGACGTCGTCCGCCTCCACGCCCGGCACCTCGATCATCGGCCAGCCGAATGCAGTGATCGCCTCCTTGAGCGGCGCGATCTGCCCGGCGAGATCCTCCGGCATCGGCGGGCGATTGGCCTTGTACTCGGGGTAGATTTCGTCGCGGAAGGTCTTGCCCTTTGCGTCGAACACGCAGGCGAGATAATCGGCCGGCGTCTCCTTCTGCAGCCGGCGCAGCATATTGAGGACGCCGTAGATCGCGCCGGTCGGCTCGCCCTTGCGGTTGCGCAGTCCGGCACGCTGTAGCGCGTGGAACGCGCGGTAGAGGTACGACGAGCCGTCTACCAGCAGCAGCGTCTTCATGATCTCCGGCAGTCAGTGGGCGGTGCGCCGATTATGTCAGAATTCAATAGGGCGACGGAGCGCGAGGTCCGGCTTTTAATCGGGCGGCAGAGCCCCCATAATTACTGTTAAGAGCGGACGCCGGTGGCGCCGCCTTAACTGCGCCCGTTCGAACGGACGGCAGACCGCCGTTCAACGTGCGCTCAAACTGGGGATGGTCGATGTCCATTCGTACACCCATTGTCGCCTTGCTGCTCGCGGCGGCGCTGCCGGTGGCGGCCCAGCAGGAGAAGCCGCCCGCGCTGCAGCCGCTGCCGGAGCCGCCGCCTCCGCCACCGGGCTACGAGCTCGATCCGGCGCTCGAGCCGCAGGTGACCATCCTCAAGCGCGGCACCGACACCGTCGAGGAGTACCGCATCTCCGGCAAGCTCTACATGATCAAGATCACGCCGGCCGGCGGCAGGCCGTATTACCTGGTCGACAACCAGGGCGCCGGCAACTTCGTGCGCTACGACAACTTCGACAGCGGCCTGCGGCCCCCGATGTGGGTGATCTTCAGTTTTTAGCTTCCGGCGACCAGCCGCCATGGTTTAAGCTGTCGGCTGACTGCGGAAGCTAAAAACTGAACATGTCCGTTTACACCACCGTCTCCCGCGAACAACTCAGCGCCTGGCTCAAAAACTACTCCGTCGGCACCCTCATCGGCTTCGAGGGCATACCCGCCGGGATCGAGAACACCAACTACTTCGTTAGCACCGCCCAGGGTCGCTTCGTCCTCACCCTGTTCGAAAAGCTCAAGGCCCGGGAACTGCCGTTCTATCTGCGGCTGATGGCCCACCTCTCAGGCCACGGCATTCCGTGCCCGCGACCGATCGCAAGCCGGAAGGGCAGGCTGCTTGGCCGCTTGAACGGCAAGCCGGCCGCCCTGGTGAGCTTTCTTCCCGGCAGGGACGTTGCCACGCCCACTGCCGGTCAATGCGCCCAGGCCGGGGCGATGCTCGCCAATATTCACGTGGCCGGCGCTTCGTACGCCGGAAGGATGGACAATCCGCGCGGGCCGAAGTGGTGGACATCTGTGCTGCCCCGGATCGTGCCGTTCCTCGGCGCGAAGGATGCTGCGCTATTGCGCCGGGAGGCGCGATTCCAGTCGCGATTCCGCCTCCGGGGATTGCCGCGTGGAGCGATCCACGCCGATCTGTTCCGGGACAACGTGCTGTTCGAGGACGGGCGCATCTCGGGCGTAATCGACTTCTATTTCGCGTGCACCAGCGCCCTTCTTTACGACGTCGCGATCACTGTCAACGATTGGTGCGTGGTTGAAGGCGGCAGGCTCGATGACGGCCGCGCGGCGGCACTGCTGGCAGCCTATGACAAGGTCCGTCCGTTCACCGCGGTCGAGCACAGCGCGTGGCCGGCGATGCTGCGCGCGGGTGCGTTGCGGTTCTGGGTGTCGCGCCTCTACGATTTCTACCTCCCGCGCCCGGGAGTACTGACACACGCCAAGGACCCGGGGCATTTCCGCGCGATCCTGGCTGGGCACCTTGCGCGCGGCAAGCGCCCGCCGCAACTGGCAAGCCGGGCCAAATAATGGAAGCGCGCGTAGTCGCAGCGGGAAGAGGCTGGCAGTGGCTCGTTGAAGGATTCGGCCTGTTCAGAAAGAGCCCGGCCATGTGGATCGCGCTGACCGCCATGCTCGCCTTGCTGTGGGTGGCGTCGCTCCTCATCCCGGTGCTGGGTCCGCTGCTGTTCAACCTGCTGTCGCCGGTGCTGTTCGCGGGATTGATGATCGGGTGCCGTGCGCTCGAGAACGGCGAGCCGCTGAACGTCACGCACCTGCTCGCGGGCTTCAAGCAGCAAGCCGCGCCGCTGGTGACCGTCGGCGGCGTCTACCTGGTGGGCACTGTCATCGTGGTGGGCATCGTGATGGTCATCGCCGGTGGCTCGATGCCGCCCTCGGTACTGCCGAAGCCGGGGACCGACATCGAGACGCTGCGGGCGGCGGCGCGCAGCATGGCGCTCGCCTTCGCCGTCGGGGCCGCGGTTTATCTGCCGCTACTCATGCTGATCTGGTTCGCGCCGCTGCTCGTGGTGTTCAACGGGCTGGCGCCGGTGGCCGCGATGAAGCTTTCGTTCGCGGCGTGCGTGAGGAACATGCTGCCATTCGTGGTTTACGGTGCGGCCATCGTGCTGCTGTGGCTTGTTCTCTCGCTGCCCGCGGTGCTGGGCGCCATCGGCGGCGTGCTGGTGGTCGCGCTCCTCGTGGCCTCGATCCCGGTCCTGATCTGCTCGATTTACACAAGCTACAAGGACATTTTTGCCGCGCGCTCCTCGATCAGCCAGAACATTTGACGAGAAGCCGCAAAGCCGCAATGGAATTTCAATTTGTTATTTCTCCTTTGCGCCTTCGCGCCTTTGCGTCGAGGTTTTCTACGCAGCGATCAGCTTCGCGTACTCCAGCATCAGCCACTTCAGCCCGCTCGTCCTAAAGTTCACCTGCACGCGGGCGTCGGGACCCCGTCCTTCCGCGCTGACGATGACCCCCGCGCCGAAACTGGGATGAATGACGTTCTGACCGACTCGCCAAGGTGATTCGGTGAATCGTGAATCGTGATTCGTGATTCGTGATTCGCGGGCGGGCGATCGCGAGTCGCTCCTGGCGAATCCCGCATCCCGCATCCCGTCTACTCGGTTGATGCGACGCATCAACCCCTCCGGGATTTCCTGGAAGAAGCGCGAGGCAATGCCGTAGCGCGTCTGGCCATGCAGCAGCCGGCTTTGCGCAAACGACAGGTAAAGCCTGCGGCGCGCGCGCGTCAGGGCGACGTACATCAACCGCCGTTCCTCCTCGATGCCATCGGCTTCCGTCAGACTGTTCTCGTGCGGGAACAGCCCCTCCTCCAGCCCGCTCACGAACACGCTGTGGAATTCCAGGCCCTTCGCCGAGTGCACGGTCATGAGCTGCAACGCGTCGGCGCCGGCGCCCGCCTGGTGCTCGCCTGCTTCCAGCGCGGCATGGGCAAGGAACGCGGTCAGCTCGTCGGGTTCGTCCATGCCCGCGGCCTCGCCCGCCGGCTGCACGTTGCGCTCGGCGACAAACGTCGCTGCGGCGTTGACGAGCTCCGAGAGATTCTCCAGTCGGTCGGCGCCCTCCTTCTCCGCCTGGTAGTGCGCTTTCAGCCCGCTTACCTCGATCACGTGCTCGATTACCTCCGGCAAGGGCAGGTCTTTCGTCGCCTCCTGCATTTGCTCGATCAACCGCACAAACGCAGGAATGCCCTTGCCGGACGAGGGATGAGGGATGAGGGATGAGGGATGACCTTCTTCCTGCTCGCTTTTTCCCTCCGCCCTCCGCCCTCCGCCCTCATCCCTCTTTTTTCCGCCCTCCGCCCTCTCTCTTGCCGCCGCCCACAAGCTCACGCCTTTCTCCTTCGCGAGCTCGGCGAGTTGCTCAAGACTGCGGCTGCCGATGCCGCGGGCCGGGAAATTGATGACGCGCGTGAGCGCCCCGTCGTCGTCGGGATTCGCCACCAGCCGCAGATACGCGAGTGCGTGCTTGATTTCCTGGCGCTCGAAGAAGCGCAGTCCCCCGTAGACCCGGTACGGCATGCCGGCGGTGAAAAGGGCGTGTTCCAGCACCCGCGACTGCGCGTTGGAACGGTAGAGCACCGCAATCTCGCTGAGCGCTGCGCCTTCCGCGCGCAGCGCCTGCGCTTCCCCCACGATGAAGGCCGCCTCGTCGATGTCGGTGGGCGCGTCGTACACCCGCAGCGGCTCGCCCTTCGTCGCCGCCGTCCACAGGTTCTTGCCGAGCCGCCGGCGGTTGTGGCCGATCAGTGCGTTGGCGGCGTCGAGTATGTGGCCATGCGAGCGGTAATTCTGCTCGAGCTTGATCACGCGCTCGATCGCGAAGTCTTTCTGCAGGTCCTGCATATTCGCCGCCGACGCGCCTCGGAAGGCGTATATCGACTGATCGTCGTCCCCGACCGCGAAGATCGCATTGCCAGATTCCCCTCCTGCCTGAGGAGGGGTGGCACTCAGTGCCGGGGTGGTGGGAGGGCCGGCGAGCAGCTTGAGCCAGCGGTACTGCAGCCGGTTGGTATCCTGGAACTCGTCCACCAGGACGTGGCGGAAGCGCGCCCGATAATGGTCGCGCAATGTCGAGTGGCCCGCTAACAGCTCGTAGCAACGCAGCAGCAGCTCGGCGAAATCCACGACCCCCTCGCGCTGGCACTGCTCGTCGTAGGCGGCATAGAGGTCCTTCATGCGCCGCGTGAACTCGTCGTGTGCCTCGACCTGCGAAGCGCGCAGCCCCTCCTCCTTGGCTCCCGCTACGAACCACTGGAGCTGCCGCGGAGGAAAGCGCTCCTCGTCCACGTTGAGGCTCCTCAGCAGCCGCTTGATGAGCGAGAGCTGGTCCTGGGTGTCGAGAATCTGAAACAGCTGCGGCAGCCCCGCCTCGCGGTGGTGCGCGCGCAGCAGGCGGTTGCACAGGCCGTGGAAGGTGCCGACCCACATGCCGCGGGTATTGATCGGCAGCATCGCCGAGATGCGCGTCAGCATCTCCTTCGCCGCCTTGTTGGTGAAGGTGACCGCGATGAGACCGGTCGGGCTCGCCTGCCCGGTCTGGACCAGCCACGCAACGCGCGTGGTAAGCACGCGCGTCTTGCCGCTGCCGGCGCCGGCGAGGATCAGCGCCGACCGCTGAGGCAGCGTAACCGCTTCAAGCTGCTGTTCGTTGAGGCCGGAGAGAAAATCGGGAGACATAATCGGTGCGAGTCGCCGCACCGATTATAAAATACATATAGTCCGATCACCGATGAAGCCGTACGGATAAAGCGGCCGTGAATTCCCGGTGCGGCCAGAATCTGCGATCACGCTCCTAACGTCGGATGCGGGTTCCCTCCTACCGCGCCACGGCCGCTTCCGCCATGCCGAGCGCCCTCAGCTTCCCGACGGTCGTCGCTGCGTCCTGTGGTGTCGCGAGATTCGGGACTGCCACGCGATATTCCACGCTGCCATCGTCCTTCTTCAATGGCCGCACTACCGCGGGATAGCCCGCCGCCCGCAGCGCGTGGTACGCGGCAAGCGCCGTCTTCTGTTCGACGGACACGCTGGTCGTCACGTGGTAGCGGCCGCCGCGGCGCGCGCCACCGCCACCCGCCTGAATTTCGGTCTCCGTCGACCATTCCTTGAGCTGTTTCGGGTCCACCCCTGCGACCGGCAGCGGCTTCTCCTGGCGCGGCGCGACGAAGAAGGAGAGTGGTTCCGCCATCGTGAACTCGCCCATCTGCGCATGGCTGACGGAAATGCTGCCCTCGATCAGGCATACCACGTCGCGCCGGTCGTCCGACCTGCCCCACAGGTCCGTGCCGCGGATGCCGGCGGTGACGGTGCTGATCCGGACCTTCACGTCGCGACCCGCCGCATGCTTGCCGAAGATGCCGGTGGTAAAGCGGAACGCGCCGCGCACGACGTCGAGCGACGCCGTAACGAGCCGTGCCGCGCCCGCGCTGAGATTGTCGGTGAGGTTGTCCACCACCAGCGCCGCGTTCTCCCCGAGCTTCACCGCGCTGCCCTCGGCCATTCGCAGCAGAGCGCGAGAGCCGGGACCAGTGACGATCCGGTCTCTGTCGTTCAATTGCATGCCGACTGCAAGCGGCATGCGCGCGCCGCTGCGCTCCACCCACGCCGGGCTCACCACTCCTTCGACCGTGAGCGTCGAGGCGGCAGTGGCTGCCGAAGCCAGGCCAAGAAACATCATGAGGCCGATTCCAAATCGCACGGTCATCTCCGATTAAGAGTTTCCCGCCGCCTTTTACGGCCGGGTCGCGCTGCCGGATGCGGCTATAATCGTGCATTTAATCACATCCATGCAGCAGAAATACGATCCGCACGCCATCGAGCGCGAGGCCCAGGAGTACTGGGACGCTCGCGGTGCGTTCCGCGCCAGGGAAACACCCGGCAAGCCAAAGTACTACTGCCTCTCGATGTTCCCCTACCCCTCCGGGAAGCTTCACATGGGGCACGTGCGCAACTACACCATCGGCGACGTCCTCACCCGCTACCACCGGATGAAGGGCCGCAACGTCCTGCAGCCGATGGGCTGGGACGCGTTCGGGCTCCCCGCCGAGAACGCGGCGATGGCAAACAACGTGCCGCCGGCGAAGTGGACCTACGAGAACATCGCCTACATGAAGAGCCAGCTGAAATCGCTCGGCTTCGCTATCGACTGGTCGCGCGAGCTCGCCACCTGCAAGCCGGAGTATTACAAGTGGAACCAGTGGCTGTTCCTGCGCATGCTGGAGAAGGGCATCGCTTACAAGAAGACCCAGGTCGTGAACTGGGATCCGGTGGACCGGACCGTGCTCGCCAACGAGCAGGTGATAGACGGCCGCGGCTGGCGCACCGGCGCGGTCGTCGAGAAGCGCGAGATTCCCGGCTACTACCTTGCCATTACGCGGTACGCAGACGAGTTGCTCGCCGCGCTCGACCAGCTTCCCGGCTGGCCCGACCGCGTCAAGACCATGCAGGCCAACTGGATCGGGAAAAGCTACGGCGTGCGTTTCGCGTTTCCCTACGAACTGGACGGCAGAAACGAAAAGTTGTGGGTGTTCACCACCCGCGCCGACACCATCATGGGCGTCACCTTCGCGGCGCTGGCGGCGGAGCACCCGCTCGCCACGCGCGCCGCGCAAGACAACCCCAAGCTCGCCGCCTTCATCGAGGAATGCAAGCGCGGCAGCGTCATGGAAGCCGACCTCGCGACCCTGGAAAAGAAAGGCATGCCGACCGGCGTCTCGGTCACCCACCCGCTGACAGGCAAGCCGGTTCCGGTTTGGGTCGGCAATTACGTGCTTATGGGTTACGGAGAAGGCGCCGTCATGGGCGTTCCCGCCCATGACGAAAGGGACTTCCACTTTGCGAAGCAATACGGGCTGCCGATCCCACAGGTGATCAACGCCCAGGCGGCCGACACCGGTGCATTCACGACCGATCATTGGCAATCATGGTACGAAAGCAAGGACGGCGTTTGTATCAACTCCGGAAAATACAACGGCCTCGGGTATCACGAGGCCGTTGAAGCGATCGCGGCCGACTTGAAGGCGAAGGGGCTCGGCGAGAAGCAGGTGCTGTGGCGGCTGCGCGACTGGGGCATCTCGCGCCAGCGCTACTGGGGATGCCCGATCCCGATCATCCATTGCGGCGGCTGCGGCGACGTGCCGGTTCCGGATTCGGACCTGCCGGTAGTGCTGCCCGAGGACTGCGTGCCGGACGGCACCGGCAATCCGCTCGCCAAGCGCCCTGACTTCGTCAACTGCACGTGCCCGAAATGCGGCAAGCCCGCGAGCCGCGAGACCGACACCCTGGACACCTTCGTGGATTCGTCGTGGTACTACATCCGCTTCGCCTGTCCCGACAACACGCGGACCATGGCGGACGGGCGCGTCGAATACTGGCTGCCGGTGGACCAGTACGTCGGTGGCATCGAGCACGCCATCCTGCACCTCCTCTACTCGCGCTTCTGGACCAAGGTGATGCGCGACCTGGGGCTGGTGAAGCTCGACGAGCCATTCAGCAATCTGCTCACCCAGGGCATGGTGCTGAACGATATCTACTACCGCAGGGGCGATACCGGACGCATCACCTATTACAACCCGGTCGAGGTCGAGGCCCGCGCGGAGGGTGGCGTCGTGCTCAAGGCCGACGGCCAGCCGGTCGAAGCGGGCGGCATCGGCACCATGTCGAAGTCGAAGAACAACGGCGTGGATCCCCAGGAGCTGATCGACCGCTACGGCGCCGACATCGCGCGCTTCTTCATGATGTTCACTTCTCCCCCGGAGGACACGCTGGTGTGGAGCGACGCCGGGGTGGAAGGGGCGGCGCGTTTCCTGCGGCGGCTGTGGACGTTTGCCTGGAGTCTCGGCGGAACCGGCGCGGCGCCCAACGCGCCGCCAAGCGGCACGATGCGCGCCGCCGGACGTGCCGCCACGCGCCGCGAAGTGCACGCCGTGTTGAAACAGGCCAGCTACGACATCGGCCGGCACCAGTTCAACACGGTCGCTTCGGCGGCCATGAAGATCCTGAACGCGCTCGAGCGCGCGCCGGCGAATGAGCCCACCAGCCAATCGGTCGTGCGCGAGGGCCTGGGCATCCTGCTGCGACTGCTCTCCCCGATCGCGCCGCACATCTCACACTACCTCTGGCGCGAGTTGAAATTCGGGGAGGATGTTCTCACCGCGCCCTGGCCTGAGCACGACCCCGCGGCCCTGATCGAGGACGAGGTCGAGTTGGTGGTGCAGGTCAACGGCAAGAAACGCGGCGACGTGCGCGTGCCGCGCGACGCGGACAGCAGGGCAATCGAGCGCATCGTGCTCGCCGATCCAGCGGTCCAAAGACACGTCAACGGCCAGCCGATCAAGAAAGTCGTTGTCGTCCCAGGCAGGCTCGTCAACGTTGTAGTGTGAAGATGAATGCGAAAGGAAGAAGGCAGAAGGAGGAAAGGCGAACCGCGCTCGGCTGGTTTTCCCTCATCCCTGGTCTTCGACCCCGGCCCGCCGCGCTGCATCGCGTCGGGCGTTCGCCGGCTCGAACGTGCGCAGGCACGTTCTTCGGATTCCCGGCTCACCGCTCATCCCTCATCCCTCTCGCGGCGACGCTGCTCGTCGCCGCGTGCGGCTTCCAGCTCCGCGGCACCGCGGCCCTGCCGTTCAGCACCCTCTATGTACAGGCTGCGCCGACCTCGCAGTTCGCCACCCAGTTCAAGCGCGTAGTGCGCGCGGGCAGCGGCGCCCGCATCGCCGACCGCCCGGAGCAGGCCGAGGTTATCCTGCAGATCCTGAACGAGCTGCAGGAGAAGCAGATCCTCTCGCTCACCGGCGGCGGGCGCGTGAGCGAATACCAGTTGCGCTACCGCGTGTCCTTCCGGTTGACCGACAGCAAGAACCGCGAGCACATCCCGGCGAGCGAGATCCTGCTGCGGCGCGACTATTCCTACAGCGACGACCAAGTCCTGGGCTTGGAATACGAGGAGGCATTGCTCTACCGCGACATGCGCAATGATGCCGTGAGCCAGCTGGTGCGGCGTCTGCAGGCTGCTAAACTACAATCTTGAACCGCAAAGACGCGAAAGCGCGAAGGTGATGCAAAAGAACCTGCAGATAATATTGCGCAGTCCCTGCGATTGCATTGCGCCTTTGCGCCTCTGCGGTTGAAAGCATGAGGATTGGCACCGAGCAGCTGCAGCAGCACCTCGCCCGCGAGGTGAAAGCCCTCTACACGGTCTTCGGCGACGAGACGCTGCTCACGCTGGAAGCATCCGACCGCATCCGCACCAGGGCCCGCGCCGAGGGCTACACCGAGCGCGACGTCCTCACCGCCGACTCCGGCTTCAAGTGGACCGAGCTCGCCTTCGCCGGCAGCTCGCAGTCGCTGTTCGCCGTGCGCCGCATCCTCGAGCTGCGCATACCCACGGGCAAGCCGGGGACCGAGGGGTCCGAGGCGCTGCAGGGCTATTGCGAGGGGCCGCCGCCGGACACGGTCACGCTCGTCGTCCTGCCTGGAATCGACTGGCGCGCGCAGAAATCCGGCTGGTTCGAGGCGCTCGACCGGGCCGGCATCATGATCGAGGCGAAGCCGGTCACGCGCAAGGCGCTGCCCGAATGGCTCGCCGGGCGGCTGCGCGCGCAGAACCAGGAAGCAGACATGGAAACCCTGGACTTCATCGCCGACCGGGTCGAAGGCAATCTCCTCGCGGCGCACCAGGAAGTGCAAAAGCTCGCGCTGCTCTTCCCCGCGGGCGCGATCGCCTACGAGCAGGCGCGCGATGCCGTGCTCGACGTCGCGCGCTACGACGTGTTCAACCTCGGCGAGGCGCTGCTCGAAGGCGACGTGCTGCACCTCGCGCGCATGATGGACGGGCTGAAGGGCGAGGGCGTCGCGCCCCCGCTCGTGCTGTGGGCGATCGCAGAGGAGATCCGCGCCATCGGGCGCGTGCTCGACGGGATGGCCTCGGGCAGGACTCCGCCGCAATTGTGGCGCGACACCAAGGTATGGGGCAGCTCTCATCAAAGCCTCATGCAGCGCAATTGCCGCCGCTTCACCAAGGAACAGGTCGAAGCGGCGCTGGCACATGCCGCCAGAACGGACCGCATGGTGAAGGGCCTGATCCGCGGCGACGTGTGGGACGAGTTGCTGCAACTCACCCTGCGGTTTGCCGCGGCCGCCCCGGCCAAGTCCTTGCCGAAACAAGGTAAAATGGCCGCTGCCGCGCGCGCGGCGGAACGGCATCAGTCAGGGTTGTTCTGACCCGCTCCGCCTGGCGGCGGAGCATCCAATGGATGTCCAGACTTATATCCACGGCGTCGGCCGGCGCGCGCGCGCGGCGGCGCGCGTCATCGCCAAGGCCGACACTGCAACCAAGAACGGCGCATTGAAGGAGATGGCGGCGGCGATCGAGCGCGACGCGAAGCGGCTGCTCGAGGCCAACGCGCGCGACGTCGAGGAGGCGAAGACACGCAAGCTCGATTCCGCGATGATCGACCGTCTCACGCTGACGGCGAAGGGAATTGCGGCGATGGCCGATGGCCTGCGGCAGATCGCCGCGCTGCCCGATCCGATCGGCAGAATAACCGCGTTGAGGAAACGCCCTTCCGGCTTCAGAGTGGGGCAGATGCGCGTGCCGCTCGGCGTGGTCGCCATCATCTACGAGTCCCGTCCCAACGTGACGGCGGACGCGGCGGGCCTGTGCGTCAAGTCCGGCAATGCGGCGATCCTGCGCGGCGGTTCGGAAGCGATCCACTCCAACCAGGCGATCGCCGCCTGCGTGCACGCGGGACTCAAGAGCGCCAGGCTGCCGGAAAACGTGGTGCAGGTGATCGAGACCACCGACCGCGCCGCGGTGGGCGAGTTGATCACGATGCAGGACGCCGTGGATGTCATCGTTCCGCGCGGGGGCAAGAGCCTGATCGAGCGCCTGATGCGCGAGTCGCGTATTCCCATGATCAAGCACCTTCACGGCGTGTGTCATACCTACATCGACGATAAGGCTGACCTCAAGAAGGCCGTCCGCATTGCCGATAACGCCAAGACGCAGCGGCTCGGCACCTGCAATACCATGGAAACGCTGCTCGTCGCGCGCGGCGTCGCGCAGAAGGTGCTGCCGCCGCTCGCCAGGATCTACATCAGGAAGGGCATCGAGCTGCGCGGCGACGAGGAGGCGCGCAAGATCGTGCCCCAGATGAAGCCTGCGACCGAGGACGACTGGTACACGGAGTACCTCGACGCCATCCTCTCGGTGCGCGTGGTGGAGGGCCTCGACGAGGCAATGGAGCACATCGCGAACTACAGCTCGCAGCACACCGACGCCATCGTCACCGAGGACAAGGCACGCGCGCGGCGCTTCCTGCGCGAGGTGGACTCGAGCTCCGTGATGGTCAACGCCTCCACCCGGCTCGCCGACGGCTACGAGTACGGGCTCGGCGCGGAGGTCGGCATCTCCACCGACAAGCTCCACGCCCGCGGCCCGGTGGGGCTGGAAGGACTCACCTCGCTCAAGTACGTCGTCCTCGGCACCGGGCAAATCCGTAAGTGAATGCTTAACCGCAAAGACGCGAAGGCGCAAAGGACACGCAAAGGAAGCGATAGAGAACAATATTCAGTCTCTGCGCCTGCTTTGCGTCTTTGCGCCTCTGCGGTGAAGAATCTTTTTACAGTACATCAATGAGAACCATCGAAATCAAGGTCCCGGACATCGGCGATTTCAAGAACATCCCGGTGATCGAGGTGCTGGTGAAGCCGGGCGATGCCGTCAGTAAGGAGGACCCGCTCATCACGCTGGAATCGGACAAGGCGACGATGGACGTGCCCGCGCCGCAGGCCGGCGTGGTGAAGGAGGTCAGGGTCAAGACCGGTGACAAGGTGTCGGAAGGATCGCTGATCCTGACGCTCGAAGCGCAGGACACGGCGCCTGCTCCTGCTCCTTCTGCAAGGTCGCCGGCAGTGGCACCAGCCGCCAAGGCACCGGCGGAGACGAAGCCGGCAACGCCTCCGCCCGCCGCGACACCTGTAACACCTTACACCGGGCCGCGGGGCGACATCCACGCGGAAGTGCTGGTGTTGGGCGCCGGCCCGGGTGGCTACACGGCGGCATTCCGCGCCGCCGACCTCGGCAAGAGCGTGGTGCTGGTCGAGCGCTTCCCGACGCTCGGCGGCGTGTGCTTGAACGTCGGCTGTATCCCGTCGAAGGCGCTGCTGCACATTGCGAAGGTGCTCACCGAAGCCGAAGCGGCCGCGCACGCCGGCATCGAATTCGGCAAGCCGAATATAGACCTCGCCAGGCTGCGCGCCTGGAAGTCGGGCGTCGTCGGCAAGCTCACCAAGGGTCTGGCGGGGCTCGCAAAGCAACGCAAAGTTCAGGTCGTCCACGGCAAGGGGCACTTCGCGTCTCCGCACACGCTGCGTGTCGAGACAGCAGAAGGCGTCAAGACCGTCTCTTTCGATCACTGCGTCATCGCCGCCGGCTCCTCGATCGCGCGCATCCCGGGTTTCCCCTACGACGACAAGCGCATGATCGACTCCACCAGCGCGCTCGAGCTTCCCGGCGTGCCGAAGCGGCTGCTCGTCATCGGCGGCGGCATCATCGGGCTGGAGATGGCGACGGTATACGACGCGCTGGGCGCGAAGGTGAGCGTCGTCGAGTTGATGGACTCGCTCATTCCGGGCGCGGACAAGGATATCGTGCGCCCCCTCGCGAAGCGCATCGAGAAGCGCTACGAGAAGATCCTGCTGCAGACGAAGGTGGCGAAAATCGAGCCGCAGAAGGACGGGCTGAAGGTCACCTATGAGGGCGCGAATGCGCCCAAACCGGAAATCTTCGACTCCATCCTGATGGCGGTCGGGCGCCGGCCCAACGGGAAGGACATCAATGCGCAGGCCGCGGGGGTGAACGTCAACGAGCGCGGCTACATCCCGGTGGACAAGCAGCTCCGCACCAACGTGCCGCACATCCACGCGATTGGCGACATCTGCGGCGAGCCCATGCTCGCGCACAAGGCAACGCATGAAGGCAAGACCGCGGCGGAGGTGATCGCCGGCCACAATGCGTTCTTCGATGCGCGCACGATTCCCTCGGTCGCCTACACCGATCCCGAAGTCGCGTGGATGGGTGAGACCGAGGCGCAGCTCCAGGCGCGCGGCGCCGCCTACGAGAAGGCCTCGTTCCCGTGGGCGGCGAGCGGCCGCGCCATCTCCATGGACCGAGACGAGGGCATCACCAAGCTTCTCTTCGACAAGAGCACACGCCGCCTGCTCGGCGCGGCGCTAGTCGGCGTCAATGCCGGCGAGCTGATCTCCGAGACCGTGCTCGCCTACGAGATGGGCGCGGACGCGAACGACATCGGTCTCACGGTGCACCCGCATCCCACGCTGTCCGAGACCGTCTTCTTCGCCGCGGAGATTGCGGAAGGATCGATCACCGATCTCTTCATGCCGAGGAAATAATCGTGGCCGCGGAGTAAGTCACGGACCCTGCGCGGCATTGCCGCAATTGGTGCGGAACTTCCTCCCGCCGGCTCGCTGCTTCTTACATAATCAAGAATAGTAGTACCATGTAAGTCACACTGCGGTGATTCGCCGCTTGCAGCACTCCACGAGGCAGGCCTGCCATGCTCAAGTGGTTGAGCGACATCGGCAAGAAAACCGACCACCCGATGTACAACGTCGAGGCGGCGGGGAAACTACTCGCCGATCTGCCCCCCGACCATGGCAAGGCACTCGAGGAAATCATCTCCTCGCTGGAGACGGTCGCCGCGACCCCCGAATTTCCCCTCTCCGACCGGATCGGCGTCCTCAAGCTGCTCGATGAAACGGGCCAGAAGCGGGAAACCGCCGCTCTCTCCGAGTTCCTCCGCAGCGACAAGCTCACGGATTTCGAGCGGCGCAAGTTGTGGCAGGTGCTGGTCGATTTCTGGGAGCATGTCTCCTCCGCCTACCGCGTTTGTCTCCAGGAGATTGCCGAGGCGGCCAAGCCAGGCGAGGCCGCAAATCCGGAGCGCACGCTTCTTCTCGCGCGCGCGCTGCGTGCCCTTGCGAATGAAGGCAAGACGATGCATCTCCACTACCTGCCGGTCAAGCCGCGCGTGTGGCAGGAACTGGCGCGGCTCTACGGCGATGCCGAAAAGGAACACCTCGTCGCGGGACTCGTCAAGGCCTACGCGACCGACGTTCTCCACACCAACGCCCGCCAGGAATTCCTGCGGCTGCCGATGATCGTCGCGGCGAATCCCGAGTCCGAGCACCTGCTCGAGATGGAGCTCTCGGCTCGCATCATCGCGCGGCTCGCCGGAGGATTCGTTCTCCACGCGCAGCCCGATGCGGATTGCAACTTCTGTCTGGACCTCGCACAACCGGCGGTCCCGGTCCGGCACAAGCCGGGAGCTCCGTCTAGCGCGACCATGCGCTACTTCGGGGCCGGCCAGGCCCGCGTCGTCATGCAGGAAATAATCGACCGCTATGTCGCCAATCCGAAGGAGCCGGAAAAGCGCTTCGGGGACGACTACTCCATCCAGGAGAAACTGGTCGTGTTGAAGCGCCTGCTGCTGTTCTGGGGCGAGTCGCCTCCGCACCAGCGCTGGCCGCGCGTAAAGCTCGAGGCGAAGATAAAGGTCGCGCACGGGTTTCCCTCGGCGTCCGAGCTGGTGACCCGCATCGAGTTCAGCGGCATGGCGGAAATGAGCGCGGACCAGCGCGTGAAGGTGAAGCAGCAGACTGGCATTGCGCTCCAGGCCGAGGAGTCGACCGCAGTAATCAAGGAATGGATGGAGCGCGACGGCAGCACCTGGGGCGTAGGCGTGGATATCCCGCGCGAAGACGAGCCGTGGGTGAAGATCGGCACGCTCTGCACGCTTCAGGGTGCGGGGCACAAGGCGTGGTGGCTGGGCGCGGTCCGGCGCCTGCAACGCGACCCGCACGACCATGTGCATGCCGGAATTGAAATCTTTTCCAAGAAACCGCTATCGGTGTACCTGCGCGGCATCGGCGAGGGCGCCGAGCGTGCCGAGAACTGGCAGACCTCGTCCGGCTCATTCCGGTTCACTTACCTGAACGCGCTGGTCCTCGCCGAGGGCGCCACCTCCGGCACGAGCCCCGAGATCCTTCTGAAGCACGACAGCTTCATCCCCGGCATCCAGTACGAAGTGATGATGGGCGGCGAGACCCCGCACATCCGGCTGGAGGAGTTGCTCGAGCGCGGCGCGGACTACGACCGCGCGCGGGTAACGTGGCTCAAGGGCGCGGTCTGACCGGAGTCCGGTGACTCAAACGCATCTCGAAAAAACAAGATTAACCACAGATAAACACAGATGAACACGGATGAAATCCCCTGCTAATCAGCGCATTGGGTCTTGATATCTGTGTGTATCTGTGTTCATCTGTGGTTGCCTTGGCTTTTCGAGACTGCTTCTCGTGACGGCTGACGCGTGACCGGCTGTTAGTTGCCGAGCGCCTTCTTGTAGTACGACGGATCGTAGTACTTCGCCGGGTCGGTAAGCGTCCTGCGCGGCTGGCCGTACTCGCTGCGTAGCGCGAGCACGGTGCGCAGGCCCTCGATGTCCAGCTCCGCCTTGCGCTGGAGGCCGGTTGATGGGTCGAGCAACACCTTGTAGCTCGCATCCGCCAAATCCGGCGTCAGGCTTTTCAAGTTCTTGCGCAGCAGCGCGATCGACTGGTCGCGGTTGGTCGGCTCGGAAATCCAGTCGAGCCCGGCGACATAGCCGCGGATGAATCCCACCAGCTTCGCATCGTTGGCCGCCGCCCACTGCCGCTGCACGATGCCCGCCGAGCCCTGGAAGCGCCCGATATCGCTGGAAGTTGCCAGGCGCTTGAAGCCGTTCTTCGCGGCGATGATGTCCCAGGGAAGCGAAAGCAGTGTTCCGTCCTGCTTGCCCTCGCGCAGCGCTTCCCAGCGCCGGCTCGCGCCGCCGGCGCGCTCGACGACGTAATCGCCAGCGTTGAGGCCGCTGCGGCGCAGGATATCGTAGAGCACGAAGGCGTAGCCGGTCGTCGCCGCGTCCACCGCAACCTTGCGCCCCCTGAAATCGGCGACGTCCCTGACTTGCGGGCTCGCCATCAGGCTGTTGAAGCCATTGTTGGCGCCCATGACTGCCACGAGGTCGATCTCGCCTTCCACCTTCACCTCGCCCTGGCCTTCCTGGTAGGCGACCATGTTGTCGATGGCCGCAATCCCGACGTCGAATTTGCCCTGGATCAGGCCGGTCATCAGGAACACCGAATCCGGCGTCAGGGTCAGCGCGACCTGGATCCCGGCCTTCGTGAAATAGCCCTGCTCCTGCGCCGCCCAGATCGGCCAGTTGTTGGCTCCGGGGAAGACGATGACCTTCACTTCCGGCAGCTCCTGCGCCGGCGCGGGGGCCGCGCAGGCGAGGGCCGCGATTATTGCGGCAACGAACGACAACATCTTCTTCATGACCTGCCGTCTCTTATCTCGAATCTACCGTCTTACTCCAGGTGTCTCGATGGGCAGCCCGCCCGCTCGCCAGGCGACATACAACTCCAGGTCGAGCAGCTCTTGCGCGCCGTAAGGCGGCATCTCGGCGCGCACGCCGGAGTAGCAAGCCCGGATCCGCCGCTGCAACGACCCGACGGCCTGCCATTCCAGCCGGTACGCCGGGTAGGCGTTGCCGTGGCCCTGGCTGATGGTCTCGCCCCCCAGCTTCTTGCCCCAGTTCTGGTCGTGGCAGTGCGTACAGGCAAGGTTCAACTGCCCAATGCGCTGGCGGTAGAGCGCGCGCCCGCGCTCGAAGTTTCTCTGGTTCTGCATGTCCAGCGCAAGGGCGACCCTCGTGCCGCGCGACTGGTGCGCGACATAGGTGGTCAGCGCGAGCAGCCCGTCGGACTCAAATTGAAGCTCTTCCGCTTGCTGATTGCGCGCGCGGCAGAGATTGATGCGGCCTTCAAGGTTGAAAAGCCGCGCGGCGCCCGGGTCAACGCGCGGGTAGCGCGCGGCCACCCCCTTCATGCTCGCGCGCCCGTCCTGGTGGCAGCTCGCGCAGGATTTCCCGCTCTTCCCCGCCGGCTCGCTCCACAGCTTCTCGCCGCGCGCCACCCACAGCATGCCGGGGTTGGCAAAGTCGTCCGCTTGCAGATTTCGCACATCCGCACTCGCATACTCAATGTCGGATCTCAATGGCGATGGTTTTTGCGCCTCTGCAGCGTGTGCGGCCGGCGCAAAAACCATTACGAGGAACATCAGGAATACGTTGAATCGGCCGGTATGGGAGGCGCAACTTGCCGCTACATCTAAGGTACATCTCACAGCAGGCCATTTAGTCCTCATGTACTTTCAATAAAGAATTACGGTCACTCGACCGTAATTCTTGCTCGCTCCATGCCGCGTTCTCCGCTGTCGTCCACCCACTCGAAGTCGAACTCCCCGCTCGCCTCGGCGACGGCGTAGAACTGAAGGTAAGGATTGGCCGCGATGCCCGAGCCCATCTCTGCGCGGAAAATCTCGGCCCCGTTGTAGCGCACCCGCAGGCTGTTGATGACATTCTTGGGGATCGCTCTTCCCATGTTGTCGTAACGGAAACCGGTCTCCATCGGATGCTGGATCGCAATCCGCACCGCGATTATCTCGCCGCGCTTCGCGGAGGCTGGCAATTGAACGCGTGCAAGCGCCACGGCTCAGCTCATGTCCAGGCAGGCGGACTCAGTGACTTCCACCTCGGCCGTCCCCGACCAGAACGACCCGTCGGAGATCTGCGCGACGGCGAGCACCCGCTGCGTGCCATTCAGCCGCACCCGGGTCGCGACTTGCGCGCGGCCTGCCTTCGGGCCCAGGTAAAACGTCGCCATAAGGGGGCGCGGGTTTCTTTCGGACAGCAACGTGATGCTGCGCACGTGGTCGGCGGCGGTCATCGGGCTCTCCACGCTCACCGCGAGCGGCACCGAGTGGCCGTTGTCGGCAAGCCGCGGGGTATCCACACTGACGCGCCCGGGGTGGACCGTCGCGCCGCCCGTCACCTGCTTGAGGAGCGCGGTGAAGGGATCCACCTGCGCGCGCGCCGCCCGGAACGGTAAAAGCGAGACCGCGGCCAGGCCGGCTAGCAGAGCGACAAAACGGCGGCGTACGGGTGTAATCATCAACGAAGGGTAAGCAGGTAAGCGACGACGTCCTCAACCTGCTGCGCGGTCAATACCGGCTTGCCGCGCAAGGCTGCCGCCACCTGATTGAGTCCGTCCACGCGATAGTAAGACGGCATGATGGTCTGCGGGTTCAACCGCATTGAATCGACAATCTGCAACCGCAACCGGCCTTCGCCAAATCGTGCCCCTACGCCGGCGAGCGGCGAGGCGAGGTTGCCCATGGCGCGCGCTCCGGCCCCCGGAACCACGTGGCACAACAGGCAATTACTTTCCCGGCCGAACACGATTTCGCGGCCGCGCGTCGCGTCGCCTGGCGCCGCTGCAAGCGGTGCGCGGATCGCGTCGTCCTCCACGCGATAGGGGGTCAACGCGTCCGGCGCCGTAGTGGCACAAGCCGCCACCACGCTGAACGCCGCAAACCAGGCCAGCAAACGCACCGGGTCGCACGCCCCCGGGCGCCTACACAAGCTTAAGGCCGTGGTTCTTGATCGGCAGCGTGCGCACCGGCTTGCCCGTCGCCGCGTATATGGCGTTCAGCACCGCAGGCGCCGTCACGCAGATCGTCGGCTCTCCCACGCCACCCCAGAAGTCGTAGGTCGGCGCGATTACCGTCTCGATCTTCGGCAACTGGTACAGTCGCGCGGGCTGGTAGGTGTCGAAGTTCAGCTCCACGGCCCGCCCGTTCCGGATCGAGATCTCGTTTTGCAGTGAGTCGAAGCCGTACGCCACCGAGCCCTCGACCTGGGCCGCAATCGTAGCCGGGTTGACCGCATGGCCACAATTGGTCGCCAGCACCATGCGGTGGACCTTGACCTCGCCTTTGCCGCTCACCGAAACCTCGGCGACGGCCGCTATGTAGCTGCCATATCCCATGAACTGAGCGATGCCGCGATGGACTCCGGCGGGCAGCGGCCTGCCCCAGTCGCCCTTTTCCGCCGCCGCGTTGAGCACGGCGAGATGCCTCGGATGGTTCTTCATCAAGGCGCGGCGGAATTCGAGCGGGTCTCTTCCGGCCGCCCGGGCGACTTCGTCCATGAAACATTCGAGATACACGGCGTTCTGGTTGACGTTGACGCCGCGCCACGGCCCGACCGGCACGTGCGTGTTGCGCATCGCGTACTCGGTCATGAGATTGGGGACGGTGTAGCCGATCTGCGCATCCCCGGGCGCTTTCCAAAGGCCCTGAAGCTGCCGGATGTCCTTGCCGTCCTTGATGTTATGCGGGGCCAGCCAGGCGTTGATCGACTGCCCGGACACGCGGATGTGCAGTCCGACCAGGTTGCCGCCCGGGTCGAGGCCGGCGGAGAGCTTGCATTGCGAGATCGGCCGGTAGAAATCGTGCGCCTGGTCTTCCTCGCGGGTCCACACCATCTTCACCGGTCTGCCCGGATAGCGCTGGGCGATGGCGACCCCCTGGCGCACGAAATCCTGCGTGCCGCCGCGCCGGCCGAAGCCGCCGCCCTGGTCGAGGTTATAGGCTTCACATTGCGCAAGCGGTAGACCCGAAGCCGACGACAGCGCGGCGAGCGACGCTTCCGCATTCTGGCTCGGCATCCAGACCTCGGCCTTGTTCGCCGTGATCCTCACCGTGCAGTTCATGGGCTCCATGCAGGAGTGGGACAGGAAAGGCGTGCTGTACACCGCCTCGATCTTCTTCGCCGCGCCCGCGATCGCTTGCAGCGCGTTGCCGTCATTGATATCGGCGAATGCGTCGCTCGACGTCAGGCCGCCCGCCAGGTGCGCCGCGATGGTCGCGCTCGACTGCTTGGCACCGGGGCCTTCGTCCCACACGATCGGCAGTGCGTCGAGCGCAGACTTGGCCCGCCACCACGTATTGGCGACGACGGCGATGCCATCATCGCTCACCTGGACGACACCGCCTACGCCGCGCCGGCCCGCGATCTTCGACTCGTCGTGGCTCTTCAACTTGCCGCCGTACACCGGGCAGACCTTGATCGCGGCGTACAGCATGTCCGGCAGCTTGAGGTCGATCGAATACACCTTGGTTCCGTTCACCTTATTGGCCGTGTCCAGACGCTTCATCGGCTTGCCGGCGATCTTCCAGTCCTTCGGGTTCTTGAGCTTGATGCTCTTCGGGTCCGGCGCGGTCAATTTGGCCGCTGCCGCGGCGACCTTGCCGTAGCTCGTCGAGCGCCCGGAGGCTGCGTGCGTAATGACGCCGTTGGCTACAGTGACCTCGCCAACGGGCACGTTCCACTGGTTGGCCGCGGCCTGCAGCAACATCATGCGCGCGCCGGCGCCGCCCTGGCGGACGTAGTCATGCGAGCCGCGGATGCCGCGGCTCCCACCGGTCGCCATGTCGCGCCAGACGCGCTTGCGGGCGAGATTCTGGCCGGGTGTAACAGGATCGAGAACCACTTTCCTCCAGTCGCACTCGAGCTCCTCGGCGACCAGCTGGGCAAGGCCGGTGTGCGTGCCCTGTCCCATTTCCGAGCGCGCGATCCGGATCACGCAGGTATCGTCCGGCTTGACGACCACCCATGCGTTGACCTCGGTGGTGCCTGCGGCCATGTCCTGCGCCGCGGCAGATTCGACGCCGAAGGGGAGGTTGAAGCCCAGCGCCAGCCCGCCGCCTGCTGCTGCGGAGCCGACGATGAACTTGCGGCGCGAAACGTTCGCGAATTTTCCGGATTGGGTCTTCTTCATAAAGAATGTCCTCAATGAACTTCCTCGCGCTCCGGCTTCTTGCCATCGGCGGGAGCAACCGGACTCGCGGCCGTATCAGCCGGCATGTGAATGATGGAACCGCTTCCTCCCTTGCCAGTGCCCGCCGCCATGTGCACGGCCGCTCGGATGCGCTGGTAAGTGCCGCAGCGGCAGATATTGGTCATCGCCTTGTCGATGTCCTGGTCGGTCGGCTGCGGGTTCTTCGCCAGCAACGCCACCGCGGCCATGATCTGCCCGGACTGGCAGTAGCCGCATTGCGGCACATCGAGCTCCACCCAGGCCTTCTGCACCGGGTGCGAGCTGTCGCTCGACAAGCCCTCGATCGTGACGATTCGGTCAGCGGGCTTTACGGCACCGACGGCAATGGAACAGGAACGCCGCACCTCGCCATTGATGTGTACCGAGCATGCGCCGCACTGCTCGATGCCGCAGCCGTACTTGGTTCCGGTCAGCCCGATGAATTCGCGCAGCGCCCATAGCAGCGGCATCTCCGGTTCGACCTCCACTTCATAGGCTCTTCCATTGACGTTGAGTAGCATGACTTCCCCTCTTGCTGGTTAACGGCCTGCACGCGCAGCGCGCGAGTGCTGCGCCGCGCATATTCGCTGCTTTCCCCTCGAGTTATTGCCGACGGCTCGCGAGCTGCGAGCTCTCTTGAAAACACACTCGCAGCAAAGATTATTCCCGCCCACTTACGAGGTCAATGCGCCGCAGACGTCGAGCGAAAGTCCACGAGATGAACCCCTTGCCCGCAGCGTTTCCCATGATTACGCCTGGCGCGGCGGGATGCGCCACAGGTAAACCGTCGTGCCCGACACGTCCGTCGTGCGCTCGGGCTTCCAGTCGCCCATGGCGAAGGCATGCGAGACGACGCGGGTGCCCGGACTGAGGTCCCGCAGCAGCTTGGGTCGCAGCTTGAGATTGAGCTCGGTGAGGAGGTAGAGGGTGACCACCGTCGCGGGGCTGATGTCAGCCTCGAACAGGTCGCCCCGGATGATCTTCACCCGGTCAGCGACGCCGGCTTTCCTGACGTTGGCCGTTGCCTCTTGAACCCGCTCCGGGTCGATGTCGATGCCGACCCCGCGCGCGCCGTATTTCTGCGCGGCGGTGATGATGATGCGGCCGTCGCCGCAGCCGAGATCGTAGACCGTGTCCTTCTTGGTGACCGCCGCCATCTTGAGCATCGTGTCCACGATCTCGCTCGGCGTCGGCACGAAGATCACATCGGGCCCGCGTAACGGCGCCGCTTGCTCCGCAGCGCCGACGAGGCCGGACACGCCGAGGGCACCCAAGCCCACGAGGAATTGCCGTCTTTGCATATCAGGAATCTCCAATATTGATGGGGAGCGGGGCATTCTACCCGATGAGTGACGAGTGTCGGGTGTCGAGTGGTTTCTCCCTCGACCCTCAATCCTCGTCCCTCGTTGTCCCCTCGACACTCATTCCTCGACACTCCCCCCTCATACCTCAGGGAATGCGCGCGTGGCCCATGTGCGAAAGGATGTCTGCCGTGCGTTGTTGCAGGTAGAGCGTGTCGCTTCGCGGGGTGTAGCTGCGCGGGCTCGGCAGCATGGCGGCGAGCCGCGCCGCCTGCTCCGGCGACAGCGCCGCCGCCAGCACACCGAAGTGGTAGCGCGCGGCGGCTTCCGCGCCATACACTCCGTCGCCCCATTCCACCACGTTGAGATAGATCTCGAGAATGCGGCGTTTGGAGAGGAGCATCTCGAGCATCACCGTGATCGCTGCCTCCTGCGCCTTGCGCCACCAGGCGCGTTCGGCCGAGAGGAAGAGATTCTTGGCAAGCTGCTGGCTGATGGTCGAGGCGCCCTTCACGATTTCACCTTCCTGGCGGTTTCGCTCATAGGCCTTCTCGATCGCAGCCCAGTCGAAGCCCGAATGGCTCATGAAGTTGGCGTCCTCGGCGGCAATCACCGCCTGCTTGAGGCGCACCGAGATGCGATTGTAGGGGACCCACCGGTGCGCCAGCCGCGTGCCCGGCTCGTCCTCGCGGATGATCGAAAGCCGCGCCCGCATGAAAGCCGTGCTCTCCGGATTGTGGTCCGCCCAATACCAGATGTGCGCGAGGAACCAGAACTGCACCGCCACGAGCCCGATCAGCGCCAGCAGCAGCGCGTACCACGTCCCGCTCAGGAATGTTCGCATTCGGGGGAAGGTGAACGCACTGGGCCGGGTGTAGCCAATCCCACTGCCGCTCATGCCTTCATCTGGCGTCTCAGTATCGCCATCGCGGAGCGCGTTTCCGGATAGACGCCGCGCCAGATGAAAAACGATTCGGCGGCCTGCTCGACCAGCATGCCGAGTCCGTCGGAGACACGCGCGCCTTGTTGTTGCGCGAACTCGAGAAAAGGCGTGCGCCGGGCGTAGACCATGTCGTAGGCGAGCGCGCCGGGAGCAAATACGCCTTCCGGGAGGGGGGGCATGGCGCCCTCGAGTCCCGCCGAGGTGGCATTGATCAGGATGTCGAACCGGGCGCCGGCGAGCGCCTCGTACGGGCGCGCCGAGATCCCCTGCAGCGCGCGCGATTGCAGCTTTTCGAAGTGTCCCACCAGCGCGATCGCCTTTTCCAACGTGCGATTTGCGACCACCACTGCCTCCGGCTGCTCGCGCAGCAGCGATTCCATCACGCCGTAGCCCGCGCCGCCCGCCCCCATCAGCAGCACGCGTTTGCCGCGCACTGCGACGCGCAGATTGCGCGTGAGGTCGCGCACCAGCCCGATGCCATCCGTGTTATGGCCCACGATACTCTCGCCCTGGAATGACAGCGTGTTGACCGCCCCTGCGACGAGCGCGAAGCCGCTGCGCACGACGGCGAGGCGCCACGCCTCGTGCTTGAACGGCAGCGTGACGTTGAGCCCCTTGCCGCCCGCAGCGCGGAACGCCAGCACCGCATCGCGGAAGCCATCGCGTGGCGCAAGTACCCTGCCGTAGGCGAGGTCCTGGCCCGTCACGCGCGCGAACTCGACGTGAATCTGGGGCGAGAGGCTGTGCTCGACGGGGTTGCCGATGACGGCGTACTGATCCGTCATGATGTTCCGCGCTCAAATTTCCGGATTTTGGGACTGGAATCGGCATTCCGAGGCTCAAATCAAGAGCCTCGAATGCGGAACATCATTCGGTGACGAGTTGGTCCGTGCGGGTAAAGATCCAGGTGCGCGTGATGCTGAGGATGTCCGTGTCCTTCGCGATATCGGCCGGGAACGGCGCGAAGGGTGCCGCAAGCTGGACGATGCGCTGCGCCGCCGCATCGAGTATCCGCTGCCCCGACGGACGGTTGATCTCCACCCGTTCGAGCGAGCCGTCAGACTTGATCGACACCGTCACCACCAAGCTGCCGTAGATCTGCTGGTCGCGCGCGGCCTGCGGGTAGTTGAGTTCTCCCACCCGCTCGACTTTGGCGCGCCAGTCCTCGATGTAGCGCGCAAATCGGAACTCCTGCGCGCGCGCGCCGATGAAGCGCCGCCGCGGCCGCTGCTGGTAACTTTCCCACTCGCGCGCGATCTGCGCCTCGAGCCGGGCGATTTCCATGCCGCGGCTCACGATGTCGGCGGCACTCGGCGCGACCTGCGGTTCCTCCTTCGGCTGCGGCGCCTCGAGCTGGGGCGCAACCGTTGTCGTCGACCGCGCCTGGGTCATGAGCTGCCTGGCCTCGCGCTCCAGCTGCTGGACGCGCTTCTGCGCCATGGCGAGCTCCGCGCCCTGCTTGTCTTCGACCGGCACCGGCAAAGGACTCCGCGCGCGGCGCCGGGCGTCGGTGTTGCCCCCGCCATCGAGGTTGGCCTGGGCGAGTGTGTCGGCTTTCTTCGGCCGCGCCTGGGTCTTGGCGTTGACCAGCGTCACTTCGAGTGGCGGCTGGGCGGCGAGATTGGAGAGATCCGGCAGCTTGAAGCTCACGCCGAAAATGATAAGGGCGTGGAGGAAAATAGAGATCGACGCCGCGACCTTCATGCGACCGTGCTTGCCGAGCGCGGTCATGCGGCGGTCGAGCGTATCCATGCCGCGCTCGACCTCGGCAACGCGTGCCTCCAACCGGTCTAGGGCGGCCTGCCACGGCGCATGTCGCGCGTGCTTCGCCCGCCGCCTGAGCGGCACTACTTTCCTGTCGGGTAACAGCCCCATAGGGTTTATTCTAACCTACCCGCCGGTATTCTGCATAGAAATACTTTTAATAACCAATGGTTGTATCGATAAGTTAAAGTAAAGTCACTGGTTTGCCGTGCGGCAAGGATACACTCACTCCTTCATGGAACGGCCAGACGACCGCAGTTAGATGATCTTTGCTCTGGATCAAGTCCCTACGCCGTCCTGGGGGGTAGTTTTCCGCAACGCCATGTGTGCGAATCCAGGAGCGTGAAATGGATACTGTCAAAGTAGCCCCAGACGCGATGAGCAATCTGGTCGGCAGCGTCGTACCGGGGCGCGGCAAGGATCCCCGCTTCCAGTTCGCCTACGAAGATCTGCGCGGGTGGATCGCGCAGGCCGATCGCCTTGGCGAGGTGAAGCACGTCAAGGGTGCCTCGTGGCAGGAAGACATCGGACTTGCAGCGGACCTGATCATGCACTCGGACACCGCGCCGTGCGTGATTTTCGACGAGGTGCCCGGCTATCCCAAGGGGCATCGCGTGCTCGTCAATTTCTTCGCGGGGCGGCGCAAGAACATGACTCTCGGCCTGCCGCTCGAGTTCAACAAGATGGAGCTATCGCAGGCCTTTCTCGACACCTACCTGCGCGAGCTGCCCACCCTCAAGCACGAGTTCGTCGAGTCCGGCCCGGTGATGGAAAACGTGATGACGGGCGCCGCGGTCGACGTGACGCGCTTTCCCGTACCGATCTGGCACGAACGCGACGGCGGCCGTTACATCGGCACCGGCAGTTTCAATGTGACCATGGACCCGGAGGAAAAATGGATCAACGCCGGCACCTACCGCGTCATGATCCACGACAAGCAATCGGTGGGCTTCTACATCTCGCCCGGCAAGCACGGCCGCATCCATCGCGAGAAATACCGGGCGCGCAACGAGCCGATGCCGGTCGTGATCGTGTGCGGCGGCGATCCGCTCACCTTCCTCATGTCGAGCAGTGAAATGCCCTACGGCGTGTGCGAGCTCGACATCGTGGGCGGGCTGCGCGGCAAGCCGCTGAAAGTCGTGCGCGGCAAGGTCACGGGACTGCCGTTCCCCGCCAACGCGGAAATCGTCCTCGAAGGCTTCGTCGAGCCGCACAAGGTGAAGCCCGAAGGCCCGTTCGGCGAGTGGACCGGCTATTACGGCAGCGACATGCGCGAAGAGCCGGTGATGGACGTGAAGGCGATCTATCATCGCAACGACCCGATCCTGTTCGGCTGCCCGCCGCAGCAGCCGCCCGAGGAACAGGCGCGCTACCGCGCGGTGACGCGCTCGGCGCTGATCCGCAAGTACCTGCAGCAGGCCGGGGTCCCGGATGTGCAGGCGGTGTGGGCGCATGAAGTGGGCGGCTCGCGCCTGCTGCTCGGGGTGTCGATCAAGCAGCGCTATCCGGGGCACGCGAAACAGGCGGGCCACGTCGCATCGCAATGCCACGCCGGGGCGTACACCGGCAAGTACGTCATCGTGGTCGATGAGGACATCGATGTCACCAATCTCGAGGACCTGATGTGGGGAATGCTGACGCGCTCGGACCCGGCGACTTCGATCGACATCATCAACGGCGCCTGGAGCACGCCGCTCGATCCGCGCATCCCGCCGGAGCAGAAAGCGCGCGGCGATAACACCAATTCGCGCGCAATCATCGACGCCTGCCGCCCGTACCACTGGCGCGACAAGTTCCCGGCGGTCAACAAGCTCAGTCCGGAAGCCTACGCTAAAGCGATGCGGCAGTTCGGGTATCTGCTGAAGTGACCGGTATCTCGATCAGGCGCTCGCTCGTCGGCCGGCTCGCGAGGCCGGAGGCGGTGCATGCGCGGATATGGTACCGGTACGGCAGTCCCGCCAGCACCGCGTTGTCGACCCAGTGCGTAACCTTGACCGCGTCCCTGAGCCGCG
>Ga0307281_10000035_pt1 | contig 28472 bp, 24 predicted proteins | sample ER_DNA_120_FD_194486 | JGI IMG/M metagenome (GOLD analysis project Ga0307281, IMG submission 194486) | Bulk soil microbial communities from the East River watershed near Crested Butte, Colorado, United States - ER_DNA_120 | ecosystem: Environmental > Terrestrial > Soil > Floodplain | place...
CATGGCGACGCATGGGCACCGGGGGTTGAACGACGTGGTCCGCGGCAGCGTCGCGAGCGCGCTACGGCACATCACGATGGTGCCCGTGCTGATGGTGAGAGCCGGAAAAGGAAAGGCGTAGAAAAAAAAGCGTAGAGGGTGAACGTAGGGAAAAGGCGTACGCGTTCTCCCTACGCTGTACGCCCTACGTCTTTTCCTTACGTAGTTCTGGCTTGTTCTAGCGCCCGCAGGATCGCCGCTAAGCGCCGGTCCCTCAAGGTCCGCAACATGTCGACCTTCCCTTCATAGGCCTTCTCGACGGCGGCGATCAAGGTGCGCTGCTGACCCTGATCCAGCTTGTCCCAGGAAGCGAGGTCACCCCACCAGCGCTCGAAGCTCGTCAACAGGTGTTGCAGGAAGATGTGCACGCCGCCCGCGCCGGCTCCCAGGTGATAGGTGAGATGGGGGCCCGCCGCCGCCCACCCGAGCGCGGGCCCGAGCGAGACCGCGCGATCCAGGTCGGAGACGTCGATCGCGCCGCTCAGCACGAGGTCGATGCACTCGCGCCAGACCGCAGCTGCGATCCGACCCACGACATAGCCGGGCACGGCGTGATGCAACACGATCGGCATGCGGCCCAGCGCGCGCAGGTACCCCTTCGCGCGGTCGATCGCCTGAGGATCTGTTTCTTCACTCGGCACGAGCTCGACCAGAGGGAGGAGCTCGGGGGGATTGAGCGGGTGCGCCACGAGGCAGCGCGAGCGTTGCAGCAGGCGGGCGAACAGGTCGCTCGGCGCGAGGCCGCTGGACGAGCTCGTGACGATCGCCTCGGGAGCGGTTACCTGCTCGATCGATTCGAGCAGCCGTTGTTTCGCGCCCAGGTCCTCGTGGATCGCCTCGATCACCCAATCGGCACCGCGGACGGCCTGGAGCAGACTCTTGGCCTGCTGGAACTCTTGCAGCCCGCGCTCCACGATCCCCGGCGTTGCGCGGCCCAAGGCGATCAGCACTCGCGCCCGCCGCGGAATGTCCTCCATCGCGTCCTCGACGGCGCGGGAGCTCGTGTCGTAGATGCTCACCGGCCACCCGGCGGAGATGCACAGTGCGGCCCACCCACCGCCGATGGCGCCGGCGCCGATGACCGCCACTTTCGCGGGCAGGGAGCCGGACTCGGCGCTCACATGCTCCTCCCCGCTCCAGCGGGCGCCAGGGCCGTGAGGACGCGCTCCGCGAGCAGCCGGTGGGCCACTTCGGGTCGCACGGCCGTGGCCATCCGCACCCGGGCCCCATTGGGGTCCACCCGGGTCCGCCCGCGCGGCTCGCCGTCCTCCAGGTCCACCGCCAGCCGCAGTGGCTCGAAGGTCAGCGTGTCGGGGACGATGAGCTCGGCGATCGGGAGCACGTCATTGATGACGCAGCCGTCGAGTTTTTCGTGCTCGCGGTGAAACTCGAGGTAGAACCGCAGCGCGGCGTGCAGCCACCGTTCCAGCTCTTCCTCGCTGCGTCCCAGCCGGTCGATCTCGCCGCTCGTGAGCAGGAACTTGCGCGTCACGTCCAGCCCCACGAGCTCCGTGGGCAGCTCGGCGCGCAGCACCTCGGCGAGTGCTTCGGGATCGCACCAGGCGTTGAACTCGGCGTACCGGGTGGTGTTTCCCGCTGCGCGCAGGTTGCCGATCATCGCGAGGTGCCGTTTGACCGTCCGGCGTACCAGGGCCGCATCGCGCCGCAGGGCGAGCGCCAGGCCCGTGACGGGTCCCAGGGTGACGAGCGTTACCGGCTCGGCCTGCTCCGCCAGCAACCGGTCGAGTGGCTTCACGAAATCGAGTATGACGCCCGCCGGCGGCACCGGGGCATCCCCCAGGCCCGTGGGGCCGTGGGTCTCGAGCGCCACGGCCAGGGCCCGCTTGAGCGGGCGGCGGGCGCTGACGCCGATGGGGAGGCGATGGCCCGAGCGGCGCAGAATCTCGACGCAGTTGCGGTACGCCTGGTCCACCGTCGTATTGCCGTAGGTCACCGCGATGCCGCGGACGTCCAGCTCGGGCGAGCGAAGCGCCAGCAGGAGGGCGAGGGTGTCGTCGATTCCCGGGTCGCTGTCGATGACGACGGGAACCGGGACTCGCGAGTGGGAGGATGCCGGCTCGTTCACGGCTCAAAGCCTACGAGCCGTCTATCTCCTTTGCAATAGTCGAAGCGGGAAGAGCGGACTGCCGGCCCGCGCGAGGCTGGCCCTCAGACCAGACGCTTGGACTGGGCATAGAGGATCAAATCGACGCGGTTTTCCACCTTGAGCTTCCGGTAGATGTGATGCAGATGGATCTTCACGGTGCCTTCGCTGATGTTCATCCGCTCCGACATCTCCTTGTTGCGCAGTCCGCGGGCCACCATCCCCACCATCTCGAGCTCGCGCGGGGTGAGCACGCTGCCGGCTTCCCGTTCCCCGGCCTCCCGCCGCAGCAGCGTCTCCAGCGCGCGCCCGAATGCCTGTTTCTCGAGCCACTGCTCCCCCGCGTGCACCTTCCGCACGCACTGGATGACCATCTGCGGCGCCAGCTCCTTCAGGACCATGCCGCGCACACCCAGGCGGAGGGCCTCCAGGACCTCCTCTTCCTCGAGTGCGCCTGCGAGGAGGACCACCTTCACGGGGTTCTTCTCCCGATGCAGCTCCCGCAAGACGGTGAGGCCGTCTTTTCGGGGCATGCGAAGGTCGAGGACCAGTACGTCCGGCTGGTGGCGGCGGACGGCGACCAGGCATTCCTCGCCGTTTACGCAACGGGCGACGACCCGGAAGTCGGGCTCGAGGCGGAACAGATTCTCCAGGCCATCGAGCACGATCGGGTGATCGTCACAGAGCACGAGGCGGATCGGCATCCTATCCGTCCCCGAGGCCCCGCGGCAGCCGGATGTCGATGTGCGCGCCGGCCGGCGTAGACCGGATCGAGACCGTACCGCCCAGGGCCTTGACCCGCTCCTTCAACATGACCGGCCCCAGCTGCAGCGCATCGAGCTTGTCATGGTCGTAGTCCCCCTCGAACGGGAACCCACGACCGTTGTCCGTCACGGCGACGTGGACGTGGCCATTCTGCTTGGCGACCGCTACGCGCACCTCCGAGGCGGCGGCGTGCCGTGCGGCGTTGACGAGCGACTCCTGGACGATGAAACAGATGTCGTAGGCGAGGGCATCGGACGAGAGATCGTCGAAGTGCTCCAGGTGCAGCTCCACCCGCAACCCCCACAAGCCTTCCAACCGGGAGACCAGCTGGCGCAAGGTGGTGTTGAGGCCGGCGTTCCCAGCCGCCAGCCCGAACGGGGCGACTTTGGAAAAGCGTATGAAGAACCGCAGGTCGCGTTGCTCGTCGACGATGAGGCGCTGGATCGCCGACAGCCGCTCCCGGGCCGCCGCGGGCTCGGTCTCCCAGAGACGCTGGACGGTCTCGAGCTGCAGCGCCGCGCCGGTGAGCGATTGGAGCACCCCGTCATGCAGATCGCGCGACAGGCGATTGCGCTCCTCGACCGCGGCCGCATGACGCAGGCGCCGGGAGAGCAAGGACTGATCCATGGAAGAGGCCAATTCGTGGGCGACGACCTCGCCGAGCAGGAGGTCGTCCGCCGTCATCCCGGGCTTGTCCAACGCGAGCAGGTGGCCTGCCAACCACTCGCTCCGCAGTGGGAGGCAGAGCACTGAGGTCATGACGAACCGCGACTGCAGGGCGGGGTGGATCGGTGGGCCGTGCCAGCTCTCGGTGACGTGCGGCGCGTGGTGCAGGACGATCGGTGCCGGCGCGCCGACGTCCTTCGAGAGGAATGTCAGATCCGCGAGCGGCTCGGCCACCACCGGTTGGAACGTCTCCGGCGCCTCACGCCAGGAGCGGAACTCGCCATCAGACCATGAGGCGAGGTGCAGCCATGGCTCTTCCGGCTCTTCCCAGGCGAGCAGCACCCGTCGTGCCCCGAGAATCCGCGCGGCGCTCTCGAGCACCTCCGGCTGCGGCAGCTCGGTGCTCCGGCCGCGGTGCGGTGGCCAGGCGGCGAGCTCGGACATCTCGCGGCGGCGTCGTTCTTCGTACGCGCCAAGGTAGCCCAGGAGGCCTGCCATCACCGCCAGATAGACGCTCCGGATGACGAACTTGTTCTCCTCGAACGCGGGATCGTTCATCACCTCGGAGGCGAAGACGCCGGTGCCGTTGAACAAGACGAGGGCGGCCGCAGCGGTCCACAAGGCGCCCCGCCATTGCCAGCGGAGGGTGGCGGCGACGATGGCGAACGTGAAATACGTGAAGAACGGGCTGGTCGGGCCCTCCGTCAGGTAGGTCAGGACGGAAAACAGCAGCAAATCCACCGCGTGCGTGGCGAGTCCCAGCCGGCGGAGGGGCCCGTTGGCCAGCCAGACGACGGTGGCGACGATCAGCGCGTACGTCGAGTAGCACACCAGCAGGACGTAGGTCGTCTGCTCGTGAATGTCCGGTGCGTAGGGATCCAGCCATACAGCCAGGAGGGAGAAGACTGCCAGCACCACGCGGCTGGTCGCGATCAGGCGCTCGGCGCGGATGCGGGGGGCGTAATCCGTGCCCACCAGCCTCCCGCTCACGGTTGCCGCGGTGCTGCCGGCACCCCCGAGTCCCTGCTGCGCGCGAATGTCCATCGTGATAGCCGACTTGCGAGGTGGAGCAAGATACCGGCCGCGCCGGAGCGCGGATAGCCGGAGGTGTTGTGGCGTACCGGCCGCAGTGCTGCGGGTGTTCGGCAATAGAGTCGTGCGCCGAGAGTTATACGTGGCTGTATCCCGCCGTCTATAGTGCGACCGGATGAGCGAGAGGACCGTTAGTCACCCGCTGGAGCTAATTCCGTTGAATCGAGGGCAGCATCGCCATCCAGGCGAGTATCTCCCCGGATAATTGACGCCGCGGTCTTTCCACGTCTGCGAGTCGAGCTGAATGATCAGCGTGGAACTTGCGGAGGGCGGTCGGGGCGGCGGTGAGCCGGAGCGGCGTGCGTGGTTCCGCTTGGTCGTCAGCAACCTACTCCGAGGCGTCATGAACGATTCCCAACGGGGCCTCAACCCCTGGCGTCTTTCCTTCTTCATCACGCTGCTCCTGGCGAGCCCCGCGGCGGCGCAGACCCCAGGCGGCCGGCTCGTCTTCGTGGCGCAGCCGAGCGCCGCTGCGGCTGCGACAGCGATCAGTCCCCCGATCCAGGTGGCGGTCCAGGACTCAGCCGGTCAGACCATCGTGGGTTTTACCGGACCAGTGACGTTGGCGATCACCGATGAGACCGGCGGCGACGAGTCGGAGCTTTCCGGCAGCGCCACGGTCGCCGCAATCGCCGGGGTCGCCACCTTCTCTGATCTCAGCATCAATCAGGCAGCAACCGGCTACACCCTCACGGCGAGCGCCGACGGTTTCGCCGACGCCACCAGCGCGACGTTCGACATCACCGTCCCACCCGCAGCCGATACCACGCACGCCGCTCCGGTCGCGGCCGCCCCCATGACCCGGCTCGTGTTCACCGTGCAGCCCAGTGCCACGGCAGCCGGGGCGACGATCAGCCCGGCCGTGGCGGTTACGGTGCAGGACTCGGCGGGCCAGACGGCGACGAGCTACAGCGGCGCCGTGACGCTGGAGCTCACGGACGGAACCGGAAGCGACGAGGCCGAGCTGGCCGGCACGCTGACGGTGACCGCGGCTGCCGGGGTGGCCACCTTCTCGACGCTCAGCATCGACGTCGAGGCCGCCGGGTACACGCTCACCGCCACGGCTTCCGGGATAGCCGATGTCGCGAGCGCACCGTTCGACGTCACCGCCGGAGCGAAACGGGCGCTGCGCGCCACCACGTTCGCCAGCGAGGTCACACTCGACGGAAAGCTGGACGAGCCGTATTGGGCCACCGCCGACTCGATCGTGAACCTCACCACCATCGAGCCCGAAGAAGGCGGCGTCCCGGCTGGGCAGACCACGGTGAAGATCCTGGTCAATCCAAACGAAATCGTGTTCGGCGTGATGTGCCACGACAGCAATCCCGCGGGGATCGTCGCTTTCGCCAAGACGCGGGATTTCGATCTCGAGCTCGAGGACTACGTGCTGATCGTGCTCGATCCGTTCCAAGACGGGCGCTCGGGCTACGTGTTCGCGGTCAACCCGAACGGGGCCCGGTTCGACGGCCTGGTCGCCGAGCGCGGTGAGGAGGTCAACACCGATTGGGATGCCATCTGGGAGGCGACCACGTCGCGCGATGCGGCCGGATGGAGCGCCGAGATCCGGATCCCAATCAAGAGTCTGAGCTTCAAGCCGGGCCTCAATGCCTGGGGATTCAACGTGCAGCGCGGCGTGCAACGTCTGCTGGAGACCAGTCGCTGGGCGGGGGCCAACCGCGACTACGAGATCTATCAGACCAGCCACGCCGGCCTGCTCACCGACCTGCCACCGTTCGATCTCGGTCTGGGATTGAGCATTCGCCCCAGCCTGGTGGCCAATGCCAACAGGCCAGGCCCCAACGAGGAACGCGAGTACAAGGCCGAAGGCAGTCTGGACGCGACGAAGAAACTGGGCTCCAATCTGGTGGGCTCCCTCACCATCAACACCGATTTCGCCGAAACGGAGGTCGATGCCCGACAGACCAATCTGACGCGTTTTGACCTGCTGTTTCCGGAGAAGCGCACGTTCTTTCTCGAGGGAGCCGACATCTTCGATTTCGGCCTCGGCACCGGGGAAGATTTGATCCCGTTCCAGTCCCGGCGCATCGGCCTGCAGGGAGAAGAAGAGGACCTGCTGGAGATCCCGATCTCGGTCGGGGCGAAGGTGAACGGCCGGGTCGGCAACACGAACGTCGGTGCGCTGGCCGTGCACACCCGCCGGGCGGACACGCTGAGCACCGACGCGACGATGGGCGTGGTGCGGATCAAGCAAAACGTGCTGTCCGAGTCTTCGGTCGGCATGATCGCCACGGTCGGCGACCCGCTGCGTCTCCCCGGCAGCTACACGGCCGGCGTGGACTTCACGTATCAGACGTCCGCGTTCCGCGGCGACAAGAACCTGCTCATCGGGGCGTGGGGTCTGCAGAACCATTCCGACGATCTTGGCTCGGACGAGGCGTTCGGCGGGATGATCGACTACCCCAACGACCTGGTCGACATCGCGATGACGTACAAGTACATCGGCGAGGACTTCAGCCCCTCGCTGGGGTTCGTGCCGCGCACCGGCGTGCAGATCTGGTCGATGGAATCGGCCTTCAATCCGCGGCCAGCGTGGCCGCTGGTGCGCCAGATGTTCTTCGAGTTCAATCCGGCGATCGTGAGCGACCTGGCAGGCCGCTGGGAGAGCTATGTCGCGGAGATCAAGCCGCTCGACTGGCAGCTGGAGAGCGGCGATCGATTCGAGTTCAGCATCGTACCGCAAGGGGACCGGCCCCCGGAGGACTTCGAGCTGTTCAGCTCCGACGCCAATACGGTGGTCGTGCCCGCGGACGTGTATCGGTGGACCCGCTACAACGCGCAGGCCGCATTGGCGTCCAAGCGCCGCTTCAACGGCGAGGCCACGTTCTCCACCGGGACCTTCTACGGCGGCACGTTGAACAGCCTCGAGCTGACGCTGCGCATGAAGCCGTCGGCGTTCCTGACGGCGGAGCTGGGCATGGAGCGCCACAGCGCCCAGCTGCCCGGAGGAGACTTCATTCAGCGGCTCTACAGCGGCCGGGTGCAGGTGAACGTGTCAGCCGACCTGCAGGTCGCCAGCCTCGTCCAGTACGACAATGAAAGCCGCAGTCTCGGCACCAACACGCGGATGCGCTGGACGTTCAACCCACTCGGCGAGCTGTTCGTCGTGTTCAATCACAACATGCTGCGCAATCTCAACGATCGATTCGCGTTCGATTCCAACCAATTGCTGGTCAAGATGCAATATGCCTACCGCTTCTAGGGGCCGAGGGAGGACGGGAGCCATGAGAGGTCCGATCGAATGGCGGGCCGCGGTGTTGTTGGCGTCACTGTCGTGGGCCGGCCCGGGCATCGCCTCTGGGCGGTCGCAGGAGGGCCGGGCCGACGCCGGGTCGCAGGCCCAGCAGGTGGAGGCCCTGGACAGCGCCCGGTTCACCCATTCGACTCGGATCGACAACGTCTGGCTGACCCTGACGCCGGGGACGCGCCTGGTCTACGAAGGAACGAGCGTCGAGGACGACGGCAAGACGGTGCCGCATCGGATCATCGTCAACGTCACCGATTTGACGAAGGTGATCGGCGGGGTCCGGGCGGTCGTCACCTGGGACCTGGACTACAACGACGGCGAGTTGGTAGAGGCGGAGCTCGCGCTGTACGCGCAGGACAGTGCCGGCACGGTCTGGTACCTGGGCGAGTACCCCGAGGAATACGAGGACGGGAAGTTCGTCGCGGCCCGGCCGTGGATTCACGGGTTCGAGGGTGCCCGGGCGGGGATCATGATGCCGGCCGACCCGCGGCCCGGCACCCCGAGCTACGCGGAAGGGTGGGGGCCGGCCGTCGACTGGACGGATCGGGGGCAGGTGGACCAGGTGGGGCAGCGGACCTGCGTTCCCGCGGGCTGCTACGAGAACGCAATCGTGATCGCGGAGACCAGCGCCGGCGAGCCGGACGCCACGCAGCTCAAGTACTACGCGCGCGGCGTCGGCAACGTGCGGGTCGGCTGGAGAGGTGCAGGGGAGAAGACGCAGGAGATCCTGGAGTTGACGAAGGTCGAGCTGCTTGATGCAGCGGCAATGGCCGAGGTGCGCGCGGGGGCGATGAAGCTGGAGCGCAGCGGCTATCAGCACAGCAGCACCGTGTACGCTCACACGCCACCGGCGGAGCAGACGCCCCGGGGAGGTCACCAGCCATGATGCGTTCGATTGTTTCGTCGAGCCTGAAGTACCGACTCCTCGTGGTGGCGATCGCCGCGGTGACGATGGTGTTCGGTGTCAGGCAATTGCGGGACGCGCCGGTGGAGGTCCTGCCGGAGTTCACGCCGCCGTCGGTCGAAATCCAGACGGAAGCCCTCGGACTCTCGGCCGACGAAGTCGAGCAGCTGATCACGCTGGGTTTGGAGCAGGACCTGCTCAACGGTGTGCCGTGGCTCGAATCCATTCGCTCCGAGTCGGTGACCGGGCTGTCCTCGATCCTCCTCACCTTCCAGCCGGGGACCGACCTCATGCGGGCCCGGCAGATGGTGTCCGAGCGCCTCACCCAGGCGTTCGCGCTGCCGCACGTCTCCCGCCCACCCACCATGCTGCAGCCGATGGCGTCCACGAGCCGGGTCATGATGATCGGGCTTTCCTCGAAGTCGTTGTCGCTGATCCAGTCGTCGGTGCTCGCTCGCTGGACCATCGCGCCGCGCCTGTTGAGTGTTCCCGGCGTCGCCAACGTGGCGATTTGGGGACTGCGGGACCGGCAGCTGCAGGTCCTGGTGGATCCCAATCGGCTGCGCGATCGCCACGTGTCCCTGCTCCAGGTCCTCGAGACCACGGGAAACGCGCTGTGGGTGTCGTCGCTGAGTTTCGTCGAAGCCTCCACGCCCGGCACCGGTGGGTTCATCGACAACGCCAATCAGCGGCTCGGAATCCGGCACATCCTGCCGATCGTGTCGCCTGAGGGCCTGGGCCAGGTGCCCATCGAGGCCACCGGCGTGCGCCTGCAGGATGTGGCGTCCGTTGTGGAAGGGAATCAACCGCTGATCGGGGACGCGCTGACCAATGACAGCTCCAGCCTCATGCTGGTCGTCGACCGGTTTCCGGGCACGAACCTGCGGGAGGTGTCGCGTGGGCTGGAAAACGCCCTCACCGAGCTGCGCCCGGGACTGACCGGTCTCGACCTCGATTCGAAGATCTTCCGGCCGACGGACTTCGTCGACTCGGCGATCCGCAATTTGGGCGTCGCGCTGCTCGTCGGCTTTGCCCTGCTGGTGCTGATCCTCGCCGCCTTCTTCAACGACTGGCGCACCACCCTGATCAGTGCGGTGGCCATTCCGCTGTCGCTCGTGACCGCCGGCATGGTGCTGTATCTGCGTGGCGCCACGACGAACGTGATGATGGCGGCGGGGCTCGTCATGGCCTTCGGCGTCATCGTGGACGACGCGATCATGCACGTTGACGCGATCGCCCGGCGCCTCCGCCAGGACCGCCAGGCGGGGCGTAACCGGTCCGCGGCCAGCATCATCCTCGAGTCCGCGGCCGAGATGCGGAGCTCGGTCCTGTTCGCCCTGCCGATCGTCCTGCTGGCGGTGTCGCCGATCTTTTTCGTCGGCGGGCTCCCTGGCGCCTTCTTCCAGCCGGTGATCGTCTCCTACGTCCTGGCGGTGCTGGCGTCCACGCTCGTAGCGCTGACCGTCACGCCGGCACTGGGGCTCACACTCCTGGCGAACGCCCCACTCGGCCGTCCCGAGTTTCCCCTCGCGGGGTGGTTCCATCGGACCTACACTCAGGCCCTGACGACGTTCATCGGGCGACCGCGCGTAGCGCTCGGCGGCCTCGCCCTCGTCGTGGCGCTCGGGTTCGCGGTCGCGCCGTTTGTCGCGCGGTCCGTGCTTCCCGGTTTCAAAGAACGGGACGTGCTCATTCGTCTACGGAGCGCTCCCGGCACGTCGCAGCCGGAAATGAGCCGGATTTCGGGGCGCATGAGCCATGAGCTGCGCGCCCTTCCCGGCGTCAAGAACGTCGGCGCGCACGTGGGCCGAGCCATCTTCGGAGATCAGGTGGTCAACGTCAGCTCGGCCGAGATCTGGGTCAACATTCATAAGGCGGCGGATTACAACCAGACGATCGCCCGCATCGAGGACGTGACCCGGGGGTACCCCGGGATCCGGCCCGAGGTACGCACCTACCTGAACGATCGGAGCAAGGAGGTCGCCGCACGATCGAGCGACTCCATCGTCGTCCGTGTGTACGGCGGGAACGACGCGGTCCTGCGCAACGCCGCCGGGGATGTCCGCACCGCCCTGGCGGGGGTCACTGGCCTCGCCGACGTCCGGCTGGACCTTCCGGCAATGCAACCCGTCATGGAAGTCGAGGTGGATCTCACCGCGGCGCTGCGACACGGCATCAAGCCGGGGGACGTCAGGCGCGCGGCGGCCACCATGTTTTCTGGCCTGCAGGTCGGCAATGTGTTCGAGGAGCAGAAGGTGTTCGACGTGGTGGTGTGGAGCACGCCGGAAACGCGCCACAGCCTCAATAACGTGCGTGACCTGATGATCGACACGCCCGGCGGCGGGCGCGTGCGCCTGGGTGATGTGGCGCACGTCCGCATCGTCTCGAGTCCGAGCATCATCCGCCATGAGGCCGTCAAGCGGTATGTGGACGTCATCGCGGGTGTCCAGGGGCGGGATCGCGTTGCGGTCGCCGCGGACGTCAAAGCACGCCTCCAACAGGTTCCGCTCCCGCTCGAATACCACGCCGAAGTGCTCAGCGCATACGCCGAGCGGCAGGCGTCCCGGGGCCGGATGCTCGTCGTCGCGATCGCCGCCCTGGTCGGGATCTTTTTCCTCCTGCAAGCCGCGGCGGGGAGCTGGCGTCTCGCGGCGCTGTCGTTCGCGAGCCTGGCGGCAGCGCTGGTGGGCGGCGTGGTCGCCGTCTTCGCCACGGGCGGCATGCTCTCGCTCGGCTCCCTGGCCGGCCTGGTGGCGCTCTCTGGATTGGCCGCCCGGAACGGCATCGTCCTGATCCGGCACTTCCAGGGTCTCGAGCGGCACGAAGGCGAGTCATTCGGTTCCGGGGTGGTCCTGCGCGGGTCCGGCGACCGGGTGATCCCGATCATGATGTCGACGCTCGCCATGGCCCTGGTCCTGCTCCCCGCGCTGTTCATGGGCGACGTCCCTGGTCTCGAAGTCGTGCGCCCGATGGCCATCGTTATGCTGGGTGGCCTGCTCACGTCCACGTTCGTCAACCTGTTCATCGTTCCCGCACTGTACCTGCGGCTCGGGGTGAGCGGGGTGCGCGAGCTCGAGCTGGAAATGCCCGGCGGTCTGGTGGAAGCCCCAGCCTAATCATGCGGTAACCAGGAGGAAACGGTGAAGTCCAGCGCTCGATGGAAAGTCGTCGGATTGTGCGTCGCCTGGCTGCCCCTGGCAGCCTGCGCGAAGCCGCCCGTCGAAGAAGAAGTCGAAAGCAAAGCCGTCAAGGTGGAGCACATCGAAGGGTCGGAGCTCAGCAGGGTGATCGTGACGGAGGAGGCGGCCACACGGCTCGACCTGCAGACCGGGGCGATTCGGACAGTTTCGCTTCGCGGGGTGCAGCGCAAGGTGATGCCGTACGCGTCGATCCTGTACGATACGGAAGGGCACGCCTGGGCCTACACCGTGATGGAACCGCTCACATTCGTCCGGGCGCCCGTGACCGTCGACTACATCGACGGAGACCTCGCGGTGCTGTCGGACGGTCCACCGGCCGGGACGAAGGTGGTGACGGTCGGTGCGCAAGAGTTGTACGGCAGCGAAGAGGAGTTCGAGGAAGAATGACCCCACGGGGAGGGTTCCAGCCGTGATGCGTTCGATCGTAGCAGCGAGCCTGAAGTTCCGGTTCATCGCGCTGGCACTCGCGGTGGCGATGATGGGGTATGGCATCGCCCAGATCCCCAACATGCCGGTGGACGCTTTCCCCGAGTTCGCGCCGCCCCGTGTGGAGATTCAAACGCCGTCGCTCGGGATGTCCGCGGATGAGGTGGAATCCCTCGTGACGGTTCCGCTGGAGCAGGCGTTCAACGGCGTCGACAATCTCGACCTGATGCGCTCGAAATCGATCCCGGATTTGTCGTCGATCGAGCTGCTGTTCAAGCCCGGCACCGACGTCGTCCGGGCCCGGCAGCTGGTGCAGGAGCGCCTGACCACCGTGCTCACCACGTTGCCCACGTGGGCGGCGCCACCGGTGATCATCCCTCCCGTGTCGTCCACCGGCCGGGTCATGAAGATCGGCGTGTCGTCCAAAGACGTGTCGCTGATGGACCTGTCCATGATCGCGTATTGGACCATCAGAGCGCGTCTGCTGGGCGTTCCGGGCGTGGCGAATGTGGCCATCTGGGGCGAGCGGGTCAAAATGCCGCAGGTCCAGGTCGATCCGCAGCGCATGCTGGCACACAACGTGTCGCTCGATCAGGTCATGGAGCACACGGCGGACGCCCTGGATGTCGGAATCCTGTACTTCTCCAAAGGCGCGGTAATCGGGACCGGCGGGTACATCCAGACGCCCAATCAGCGGCTCGGCATCCGGCACGTCCTGGCCATCTCCGGGCCCGAGGATCTGGGGCAGGTCCCCATCGCCGACCGCCGGCGGCCCGACGGCACCGCGCTCCGGCTGAGCGACGTGTCCGACGTCGTGTGGGACACGTGGCCCCTGTTCGGGGACGCAGTGATCAACGACGGCCCCGGTCTCATGCTGGTGGTGGAGAAATTCCCCTGGGCCAACACCCTCGACGTGACGCACGGCGTCGAGGACGCGCTCGACGAGCTACGGCCCGGTCTGGCCGGGATCGACATGGATCCGACCATCTTCCGACCGGCGGACTTCATCCAGGTGGCACTCGACAACCTCACCCGGGCATTGATCATCGGGTGCATCCTCGTGATGGGGGTCATCGCCGCGTTTCTGTTTCAGTGGCGGACCGCCCTGATCAGCATGGTGGCGATCCCGTTGTCCCTGATGGCCGGGGCCCTGGTGCTCTACCTGTCGGGAGCCGTCATCAACACGATGATCCTGGCGGGGTTTGTGATCGCCATCGGGGTGGTTGTGGACGATGCGATCATCGACGTCGAGAACATCACGCGACGATTGCGCCTGGCCCGCGCGGCCGGAAGCGCGCAATCCACCGCGAGCATCGTGCTCGAAGCCTCGCTCGAGGTGCGCCAGGCCATCGTCCATGCGACGCTGATCGACGCCGTGGTGGTGCTGCCGATCTTCTTCATCGGGGGGTTGTCCGGCGCGTTCTTCCAGCCGATGGCGCTCGCCTACGGATTGGCGGTCCTCGCGTCGATGGTGGTCGCGCTGACCGTCACGCCGGCGATGTGTCTGATGCTGCTGGCCAAGGCGCCCCTCTCGCACCGCGAGAAACCGCTGGTGCGGTGGCTCCAGGGGATGTACGACCGGGTGCTGGCGCGCATCGTCCGCCGGCCCCGCCCGGTCTTCATCGGCACCGCGGTCGTCATGGTGGTTGGGGTCTCAGTATTGCCGATGCTCGGCGAGTCCCTGTTCCCGCACTTCAAGGAACGGGATTTCCTGATTCACTGGATCACCAAGCCGGGCAGCTCCGTGATCGAAGAGCAACGGATCGTGACGCGACTCAGCAAGGAGCTGCGCGCCATTCCGGGCGTGCGCAACTTCGGCTCCCACATCGGACAGGCGCTGCTCGCCGATGAGCTGAACGGGGTCAATTTCGGAGAAAACTGGATCAGCGTCGATCCGGCGGCGGACTACGACGAGACGATCGCGGCGATCGAGGACGTGGTCTACGGCTATCCCGGCCTGTTCCACAACGTAGAGACCTACCTCAACGAGCGAATCGACGAGGTGCTGTCGGGATCGAGCCAGACCTTTGTGGTGCGCATCTATGGACCCGACTTGCGGATCATCCACGAGAAGGCGCAGGAGGTCGAGGACTCGCTGCGGGGAATTCCTGGGATCATCGACTTGAATGTGCAGCTCCAATCGGAGGTGCCCCAGATCCAGGTCGAAGTCAATCTCGCCGCGGCGCAGCACTATGGCCTCAAACCCGGCGACGTGCGCCGGGCGTCGGGAACGTTGCTGGCCGGAGAAGAGGTCGGCGACATCTTCAGAGACGGGAAGGCGTACGATGTGAACGTGTGGAGCACGCCGGCGACGCGGCAAAGCCTCACGAGCGTGCGCAACCTGCTGATCGATACGCCGAGCGGGGGGCACGTGCGCCTCGGCGACGTGGCCGATGTCCGGATCAGGCCGGCTCAGAGCGTGATCTACCGGGAGAACGACTCGCGGCGCATCGACGTGGGAGCCGAAGTCACGGACCGCGATCTCAGCGCCGTGGCCGACGAAGTCGAGGATCGCCTCGACAACATCCAGTTCCCGCTGGGATACCATGCGGTCGTGCTCGGCGAATATGCGGAGCGGGAGGCGGCCTCGAACCGCTTGCTCGTCTTCGCGATCGCCGCCGGGCTCGGCGTGTTCCTGATTCTCCTGGCCTCCTTTGAGAACACGCGGCTCGCGGTCCTCGGCTTCCTGACCCTGCCCTCGGCGCTGGTGGGCGGCCTCCTGGGGGCGTACGTCACGGGAGAGGTCATCTCGCTCGGCTCGCTGGTCGGCTTTCTCACGGTCTTCGGGATCGCCGCCCGCAACCAGATCATGCTGGTCAGCCACTACCAGCACTTGGAGCGCCACGAAGGCGAGGCGTTCGGTCCGGTCCTTGCACTGCGGGGGGCCCGTGAACGGCTCTCGCCGATCCTGATGACCGCGTTGGCCACGGGGCTGGCGCTCGTGCCCCTGGTGATCACCGGCGACATCCCCGGTCACGAGATCGAGTATCCGATGGCGATCGTGATTCTCGGCGGCCTCATCACCTCGACTTTGCTCAACTTGTTCGTGGTGCCCAGTCTGTACCTGCGGTTTGGGAAGGCGGCGTAGGCTCGTATGACTCAGAAGGGAGATTCGACTCATATGCAGAGCGATCACGCGGGACATACAGGGGCGGGGACCGATGTCTTGGTGGCCGAAGGCCTGGCCAAGACGTATGGACCGCGACACGCGCTGCGCGGCCTGTCGTTCACCCTGAAATCCGGACGCATGCTCGGGTTCCTGGGACCCAACGGGGCAGGGAAAACGACCTCGATCCGCATCCTGACGACGATCATGGAGCCCGATGCCGGGCACTTTACCGTGGACGGGATCAGTCACAAGCACCCCGACCAGATCCGCCGGCGCATCGGGGTCCTGCCCGAGAGCTTCGGGCTGCCCAAGCAGATGACCGGCATCGAGTATCTGACCTACTTCGGCCAGCTCTACGGGCGCACGGCGAGCGACGCCAAGGCGATCGGTCTGCGCTTGATGGAGGAAGTGGGACTCAAACAACGGACCCGGTCCCTCGTCAGCACCTATAGTCACGGCATGCGCCAGCGCATCGGCATCGCGCGTGCCCTCGTCAACGATCCCGTAGTCGTGTTCCTCGACGAGCCGACGATCGGTCTCGATCCACGCGGCCAGCAGGAGCTGCTCGGACTGGTGCAGCAGATCGCCAGCGATCGCGGCGCCGGCGTCATCCTGTGCAGCCACCTGCTCTCCGAGGTGGAGAGCGTGTGCGACGACGTCGTCATCCTGAGCTCGGGCGAGGTCGTCGCGTCCGGTGCGGTGAGCGAGGTCATCGGACGGACGGAGCAGAACGTCATCCGCATCCGCGTCCCCACCGCCGCTATGGAGGACGCCCAGCGGGAGTTGGAGGCGATCCCCGCCGTGCGCAAGGTCGTGCCTGCCGGCGGGCAGCCGGGGTGGCTGCGTGTGGAGCTGGACGAAGGCGCCTCGGAGGACCATCCGATCAACAACCGGATCCTGGAAACGTTGATCCGCGCTGACATCCCGATCGTGAGCTTCGAGCCCGAGGGCGGGCGCTTGCAGGATGTATTCCTGCAGCTCACCGCCGGAGGGATTAAGTGAGCATCGCCGCCGATCGCGGGGCAGCGTCGCCGTCCGCGGCGCCGACCTGGTGGATCGTGTGCGCGCGGGAGCTGCGCGACCTCTGGGTCGGGGGCAAGGCGATGTCCATGATCCTGCTCTACACGGTCCTGCTGGGCATTTACGCCTATCTGTTCGCCAGCAATTCGGAGTTGAGCCTGCTGCCCTTGAAGCAGATGGTGCTGGAGATCGTCAAGGCGGCCATTTTCGTCGGGCTGTTCGTCTGTCTGATCATCGGCGCCGACAGCTTCTCGGGCGAGCGGGAGCGCGCCACCCTGGAAGGGCTGCTCCTGACCCCGACCAGCCGGCGGCAAATCGTCGTCGGAAAGTTTCTCGCCGCGCTGTCGCCCTGGCCCGTGGCGCTGGCGGTCGCCATCCCCTACTGGGTGGTGCTCTCCAAAGGCGACTCGTCGCTTGGGCAAGCGCTGCTGTGGGGACCGCTGGTGGGAACGCTGCTCGCGCCCGCGTTCGCGGGCCTCGGGATGCTCGTGAGCGTGTGGTGCAATTCCAACAAGACCAGCATGCTGGTCAGTGTCGGACTGTACCTCGTGTTGATCCTGCCGTCCCAGTACTCGGGTTTGGCGACGGTGACCGTGAGCTCGCAGATGGCCGAGCGATCCAACGTGTTCCAGCTGCTCAATCCCATGGGCGCCAGCAGTCGATTGCTGCATGACGCCATCATGGGCAGCGCGCCCGTACATCAGGTGTGGCCCTGGGTGACGACGCCGGCGCTGTTCCCGGTCGTGGTGCTCGCCGTGCTGATCGCCTACGTCGGGCCCGCCCTGCAGCTGGAAGGCGGCATGAAACGCATGCGGACGAGGACGGTATGAACGCCCCTCACCGACACCGTTCAGGTCCGGGCCTGTTCGCCTGGTGGGTGGTCTGCCGCCGTGAGCTCCAGGAGCTCTGGGTCGGGGGCCGGGCGCTGATGATGCTGCTCGTCTATACGGTGGTGATCGGGGTCATGACGTTTCTCATGGTCAGCAACAGCGAGCTCGACCTGACCCCGCCCAAGGAAATGGTGTGGTCGACGCTGCAGACCTGCATGTACGTCGGCGTGTTCATGGGTCTGCTCATCGGCGCCGACACCCTCAGCGGGGCCAGGGAACGCTCTGCGCTGGAAACGCTGTTGTTGACCCCCGCCAGCCGGACGCAGATCGTGCTCGGCAAGTTCCTCGCCAGCATGTCCCCGTGGCCCGCGGCCATGGCCGTCACCTTCCCGTGCCTGCTGGTCGTGTCCCAGGGTGATCCCATCCTCGTCCCGTCGATCAAGTGGGTCGGGTTTGTGGGAAGCCTGCTGGTGATCGGATTCACCGGGCTGGGCATGCTCGTGAGCTTCTGGTCCAACTCCAACCGGACCAGCCTGTTCACCAGCTTGACCATCTATCTGCTTTTCCTGCTCCCCGCGCTGCTGCCCGGGCAGGCTCAGAAGGGACTAGTGGGGAAGTTCTTTCAGCGTTCGAACCCCCTGGCGGCGGCGGATGAATTCCTGGAAAAGGTGATCGTGAACAACCGCAGTCTGCACGACTATGGATCCTGGCTGAAAGGGCCGGAGTGGTTTCCCATCATCGTAATCGTGTTGCTATTTGTGTACGCCGGTCCGCGACTGCGCCTGGAGGCGGGGGCGAGTCTGTTCCGGCTGCGGAAGAACCTGGAGGTGCCTGCATGAGCGACCGAGCCATGGCCATGGAATCGGCGTCGCCCACGTGGTGGATCGTATTTCAGCGCGAAGCCAAGGACCTCTGGGTCGGTGGCAAGGCGCTGTACCTGATCCTCATCTATATGATCCTGCTCGGGATCTATTCGTACACGCTGGCCGGCAACGCGGAGGTGAAGCTGCTCCCCATGCGGGAGATGATCTCGGAGATGGTGAAGCATTCCATCGCCCTCGGTCTCTTCATCTGCGTGATCGTGGCGGCGGACACCTTCAGCGGCGAGCGGGAGCGCGGGACGCTCGAAACCGTGCTGTTGACGTCGGCGCGCCGGCGCCAGGTGGTGTTGGGCAAGTTCCTCGCGGCGTTTTCCGCGTGGCCGGTGGCGTTGCTGGTCGCCATCCCCTATTGGGTCGTGTTGGCCAAAGGGGATCCCGTGCTCGGTCAGGGGCTGCGGTGGGGAATCCCGATCGGCACCGTCCTGGCACTGGCGATGACGAGCCTGGGGATCCTCGTCAGCATGTGGTGCGACTCGAACAAGACGAGCATGCTCGTCAGTCTGTGCCTGTTCCTGCTCGTCCTCTTGCCGACGGAGTTGTCCCGACCCGGGATCGTCCAGTCGGCCGCGGAGGCGAGAAAGACGTTTTTGTTTTCGCTCGTCAATCCGTGGGACGCGGGCTCGAATTTCCTGGTCAAGATCCTCGCCGCCCAGGTACCGCTGGCCCAGGTGTGGTACTTGCCGCTGCTCTGCGCCGCGTTCGCCATCGTCACTCTGTCCTTCTTGTTCGGGGTCGCCGCCCCTCGTCTCCGTCTCGAAGCTGGAACGGCCAGAAAGCTGCGGCGCTATTGGGAACGCTGGCAGAACGCCGTCAGCATGCCGCCTCGGCGACCGGTCCGGGCGCGCGAGCCGTCCAGTGGATCAGGGGAGGGCCTTCCTGTCGCGTCTTCCATCAAGCCGCAACCACGGCCGATCGAGCGGCGGCCGCTGCCGGCGACGCCGGCGGCTTCCACCTGGTGGGTCGTGTTCAAGAAAGAGCTGGGCGACCTCTGGATCGGCGGCAAGGCGCTCCACCTCACGGTGGCCTACACCGTCGTGCTCGGCATCTACACCTATGTCACGGCGCGCGACAGCACCTTGAGTCTGATCCCACCCAAGGAAATGGTCTTCGAGCTGACCAAAGCGGCGATGATCGCGAGCGTGTTCGTGAGCCTGATCATCGGGGCCGACAGCTTGAGCGGGGAGCGGGAGCGGTCCACGCTCGAGGCGCTGCTGCTGACCCCCACCAGTCGGCGCGAGATCGTGGTCGGCAAGTTCCTGGCGGCGGCGTCGCCCGGGCCGGTGGCCCTGGCCATCACCATCCCCTACATGTACGTGCTGTCCCAGGGCGATGAGGTCATCGGTCCGGCGGTCCTCTGGGGCATGGGGTTGGGGTGCGCCCTGACACTCGCCTTCACCGCGCTGTCGATGTTCGTGGGCTTCTGGTGCAACTCCAACAAAACGAGCCTGTTCGTCAGTCTGTGCCTGTATGTGGTGTTTCTCCTCCCCACCCAACTCACTGGGCATGCCCAGGGCGGAACTATGGGAATGTTATTTCAATTGGTGAATCCGCTGGCGGCGCCACGCTTCTTCCTCGCCGCCATCCTGGTCAACAACTGGACGTTCGAGCGAGCCTGGTCCTGGTTGCTGTCGCCCATCGGGTTCGCCCTGCTCACGTTTGTGCTGCTGTTCTGGTACGCCGGCCCCGCGCTGCGCCTCGAGGCGGGCAAGGTCCGCCTGAAAGTGGCGGGGGTCCGGGCCGTGATGGTGATCGCCGGCGTCCTGGCGCTGGCCGCCGCGCCGCTGATGGCGATGCGTCAACAGGCGACGCAAGCGCCTGCCGCCAGCACGCTGAGCATGAGTATCGATGCGGAGGTCAAGGACGTTCGCGCCGGCACGCCGATCGAATACCACACGGTGATCACCAACAGCGGGACCGAGACGTCGGCGCCGATGATCGTGGCGATGAACATCGTGAATCTCAACAAGTCAGGCGAAGTCGTCGATCCGGAAGACTGGTCGCCGCAGCGCACCCAGTACGTAGATCCGATCCCCGCCGGCCAATCGACCACGCTCGACTGGAGGATCAACGCGATCCTCGACGGCGACTATATGGTCTACATGGTAGCGATCCCCTCGCCGGCCGGCCCGCAGGCCACCAGTCATCCGGTCGCGAGCCCGGGCATTCACCTGATGGTGTCGAAGTACACCAGGCTCAATCCGGGTGGTGTCCTCCCCTACGCCATCGGCGGACCGGTGCTGCTGGGACTCATCATTTTCTTCGTCTTCAAGCGCCGGCACCGCGAGATCGACGACGGCGCCGCGGCGTAACCACTCGAGCAAGGAGCTCACCATGAAGACGATGACCACGCTGGGACTGGCGCTCGTCCTGGCGCTCGGCGCCGCCGCAACCGCCGCCGCACAGCAGCCGGGGAACCAGCGGCCGACGTACGAACGCGAAGTCCCGGCGGCGCTCGTTCCGCAGGCGAAGGTCAGCGAGGACAGCTCGCTCGCCTTGGCCCTCGCCCGGGTGCCGCACGGCGTCCCGGACGCGGTCGAGCTGGTGCGTCATTCGGGAACTCTGGAATGGGTCTGGGACATCAAGGTCCCCGGCAAGCGCGGCATCACCGAGGTGACGGTCAACGCCACCAACGGCGCGGTGACGAGCCATGATGAGTAAACTCCGCGGTTCGGCGATTCTCTGTGTGCTCCAGGCGAGCCAGGCGGGGGCGCAAACCGCGTCTCCCCCTACGCTCCGGTTCAACGGCGATTTCCGAGTGCGCTACGAGTACACCAGCGCTGGGAACGGCGCGCTGGCGCTGGGACGCGAGGTGGTCCGGTTCCGGCTCGGGCTCACCTATCCCCTGCGGTCCGACATCACCGTCCGCGCGCGGGTCGCCACCGGGGACCCGGGTGATCCCAACTCGACCGACGTGACGCTCGGCTCGTTCGTGGATGACCTTTCATTCACGCTCGACCTGGCGTCGGTGGAGATCAACCGCCCCCGCTGGGCGGCCTTCGCGGGGAAGTTCGTCAATCCCCTGCAGTACACGGAGCTCGTGTGGGACGGCGACGTGAACCCGCAGGGCGTGGCGGCGCGCGGCATGCTGGGCGACAAGGCGTCGGTCTCGGCCACCGTGACGGGCCTCTACTTCATCGTGGACCAGCAGGCGAACAACCTCAGCAGCGACATGGGAGGCGGCCAGCTCACCCTCACTGCCGCGGCGGGCACGCAATGGAGGGTCTCGGGGTCGGCGGGCTATTACGATTACCGCATCCGCAGTCTCACGGCCGCCAACGGCGGCGACACGCGCACCAACCGGCTGGCCCCCGGCGGCCTGGCGTATCTCTCCGACTTCAATCTGCTCGATCTGCTGTTTGCCGTCGATTACACGGGGATCGGCGCGCGCTACCCGCTGCGCCTGGTGGGCGATTACGTCCACAACTCGGGGGCGGACGACCTCAATAGCGGCTGGGGAGGGGACGTCTTCGTCGGCCGCGCCGCCGCCCAGGGCGACCTGCGCTATCGCTACGGATACGGCGTGACCGATGCCGACGCGGTGCTCGCCGCCTTCTCCCACGACAACACGTCGCTGGGGACGAACTACGAGATCCACACGCTGTCGCTGGATGCCGTCCCGCTCGGCGGGTTGTTCCTGAATGCCACCCTGTACCACTATCGGCCGCACGTGGCGGTCGTGGGCCGGAAGTATCAGAATAGACTGAGGCTGAACGCGATGGTCACCTTCTGAGCGAGGCTCCGATGAGCTGGAAGAAGCTGCTGCTCGACGCGCTGAAGACGGCGGTGGTCGCCTTCGTGGTTCTCCAGCTCAAGGAGTACTACGACGCCAGCCGGTTCGACACGGCAGGAACAGCGGCCGACGGCGGATTGATCGGCGTCGGCTACTTTCTGGTGGGCGCCGTAGAGAAGCTGCTGAAGAAGTCCTAGCCGTTCCTTTCAGAACGCGAACAGGATGCCGACTTCCGGCGCGAAGTCGGTCGCGTTCGGCGTCAGGCCCCATCCATTGTTGAGCTTGAGGTAGGCGTGCCCGCTGAAATGCAGCTGGACCTCGGTGAGGAGCGATATCTCGTCCAACTGGGTGCCCTCGATTGCCGCGATCACCCGCCAGGTCGGCGAGAACCGTCGCATCCACTCGATCGCGTATTCGCCGGCGTCAACCTGGCGGTCGGTGTACTCGGCGCTGGCGCGGAACGTCATCGTCCCCCAGCGATACCCCTTGGTGAGGCCGAACCCGGCACTGAACTCCCAGTCCTGCGTGCCGATGATGTGCCGCTGACGCTGGAGCGGAAATACGGTTTCGAAAAAGGTCCAGATTTCGGGCCGCGACGCCGTTTCGCGCTGCGCCCGCCAGCGGATCTGCCCCTCGACGTCGCCGAGTCCCGATTCCCGGATGCGCGACGGCACCGTCGCCGTGTCGCTCGGGGATTTCCGCAGCTCGGCCGAGATGACGGCACCCTCCACTTCCACCGCGAGGTCGGGAGCGATGCCGTAGGCGAAGTAGAGGATGCCCTCCGACGCGCGGAAGCGTCCGCGATAGTCGGTTTCCAGTCCATATCCCAGCTCGCTCGGCTTGTACTCGAGGTTCCGGTCCGCGTACCACTCGAAAAACGGATAGACGAGCAGCTCGCCCTGGCGGACATAGGTGCCGAGCATCGACATCCGGATGCCGGTCCCGCGGTCACGCAAGTACGATGGGCTGTCCTGGGCTTCGAGCGGGCGAGCGGCTGCGACAGCGGCGATCGCGAGGGCGAACACCAGGGGACGGACCATGTCGACCTCCTTGCCTGAGGCGAGCGGCGGAAGGCGCTACGATAGCGATTCAACGGAATCCTTGCGAGCCCGAATCCTGTGGCGCGCGAACCACAAGCCGTCGTCGCCACGCGCGGTTGCCCGCACGAGACTTGCGGTCGGTGCTTTGAACTCGTCACTCATGGAGGTCGTCGTGCCCAGTCGTTTGGTGAACCTGTTGCTCGGTTTCCTTCTCGCCGCCGGCTCCAGAGCCGCTGTGGCGCAGCGATCCGACAGTCTTCCCCCCGCCGTCGCGACCGCGTTCAGCCAGTTCTACCCTGGCGCCAAGATCCTGAACGTGAGTCGTGAGCGCCGGGACGGGAAGGTGGTGTACGAAATCGAGAGCCAGGACGGCGCGGCACGGCGCGACCTGATCTACGATTTGGAAGGCCATGCCCTGGAAATCGAAGACATCATTCCCGCCGACTCGGTGCCGGCGGCGGTGCGCGCGGCCCTGGAGCGGGACATGAAGGGTGCCACGCTCGTCGGCGCCGAGCGGGTCACGACCGGGACCGTCGTCGTCTACGAAGTCCAGGCGCGCAAGGGCGGGCGGAGCCGGTTCCTGACCTACGATCCGAACGGCGTCCGCAAGGAATAGCCCGTCAGTGGCAGCGCGCGCTGCCCGAATCGCTGAAGGTCTTGCCGGCGACCGGAACGAACCGCCAGCGGTAGCCCTCGGGCTGGAGCGTGAGCTTCAGCACGCCCCAGGTGTCCCCGTTGCGGACTTCGCTGTTCGCGATCGGCGCGCCGAACGCGTAGAGATCCGCGCCTCCGGTGCCGACGACGAACTCCCGAATGCCGCGGCGCGGATCCGCATTCCCCGCGGGACTCTGCGGCGCGAAGCGCTCGTAGTTGTGCTCGTGGCCCGCCACGACGACGTCCGCCCCGTAATCGGCCAGTGCCTGCCACAGCGGTGCCGTCTGGGGCTGGCTGCCGTGCTCGGTGCCGGAGCTGAAGCGCGGATGATGCCAGTAGGCCAGCACGCAGCGGGCCCGAGTGGCGGCGAGGTCGGCACGCAGCCACCGTTCCTGCGTTGACCCGCGCTTCATCGTGGTGGTGCTGTTGAGGGCGATGATGTGCCAGGCACCGAGGTCGTAGCTGTAGTAGCCGTGCCGGGCCGGGCCGGCCTGCGCCCCGAAGTACGCGAAGAACGGAGCGCCGTTCTCGCTGCGGTCGTCATGATTCCCGAGGGCGGGTCGCGTCCGGGGCCTGTGCCGCCCCCAGCTCGGGGCGTAGCACCGTTCGAACTCGGACGCGCTCCCGTCCGAGTAGGCGTTGTCCCCCGCCGTAAACACGACGCCGGCGATGCTGTCGAGCAGGGCTGCCGTTTGCTCGTCCCCCTTCGAATCGCAATCCGCGATGTCGCCCGCACCGAGCAGCACCGCCGCCGGGACCGGCGCGGCGGTCCGGGCCTGGACGGTCGCCGCCGCCATCTGCGCCAGCATTACGACCACCTTCATGAACTCGATCCTTTCCGCTCCGACCTGACCGGCGCAGCAGGTTTCGTACCAATCTCCCGCTCGATGGCGGCCGCGAGTCGCTGGAACTCGGCGACGCCGCCGAACCCGAAGTAGCGCTCGATGACGCGGCCGTTCCGATCCAGCAATACCGAATAGGGCAGACCGCGGTAATGGTATTGCTGCTTCATTCGGCCGCCCCCCACCAGGATCGGGAACGGCGGATGAAACACCCGTACGAAGGCGAGCATCGCCTTGCGGTCCACGTCGTCGGAGATCGCCGCGATCTCGAAGTCTCTCCGGTCGAACCGTTCGTACAAAGCGATCATGTGCGGGAATTCCTCGCGACACGGGTCACACCAGGAGGCCCAGAAATCCACCAGCGTTACCGTGCCGGCGAAGCGGGCCAGCGTGACGGTATCACCCAGCGTATCGGGAAGGGCGAACCCGGGGGCGAACGCCTCCCGCGCGGCGGACCCGGCGCCACGGGCGAGCGCGGCGGCGTCGAACGTCACGAGAATCCCACGCGCGTCTACGGCCACCGCGGTCTCGTTCGGCCCCAGGCGGCGGGTTTCCAGGATGGCACCGCTGGCAGTATCGAGGACGTCCACGCGCAGCCGGGTCGCCGCGGAGTCATCGGCGCCGAGCACGTAGAGGCGTCCGTCGGGACCGAGTGCCAGCGCCACGTTCGCCAGCGCCTCATCCAGCTGCAGGTCGCGGCCGCGGGCGGGGAGGTACACGGGATCGGTCTCGGATTGACGCAGTCCGCGGGTGGCGCGCCAGCGACGGATGCCGCTCGCGTCGTACTTCACGATCTCGTCGCGCACCAGCGGGGCGAAGTACACGGCGCCCGCACTGTCGGCCGCGACCGCGCCGGCGTTGGTGATCTGCGTGAGGAATGGCGTGGCCGGAACGTGAATCGTCGCGAGGCCCTCCACCGGACGCCCCAGCGTGTCCAGCACGCGGAACAGCGGCGCATCGGAGGGCTCCGGCGTGAGCGGGGGCACGCGGTAGGGCGAGCGGCCGGCGATGATGCGTGATCCGGCGGCGGCGTACAGCGCGACGGGGAGCGGGCTCGGCCACTCGCGCACCAGTGCCCCCGTGGTGTCCAGCACGACTCCGTCGCCCGTTTCCTCGCTGACCAGGAGGCGGTCCCCCAGCGTCGCCACGGCCATCGGCATCGCGAGGGCGGGGCCGGTGAGCGTCTTGACGAGTCGCAGCCGGTCGTCGAACCCGAGGAGACGGGCGTGCTCGGGATCAGGTGCCCACGAGCGGCCGCCCAGGGCAGCCGCGGGTGAGCGATTGTAGAACAGCAGGGTGAGGCCGCTGGGCGCCGTGGGGCGGCAAGCGGACGCCGCCCAGACACACAGCGCGGCGCCCAGCGCGCGGCGCATCGGTCAGGTCGCCGCTTCGACCGTCTCGATCTCGATCGTATGCAGGCCGCTCACCATGCGATGAGTGCCGGTCACCTTCACCTTGCCCTCCGTAAACTGGATGAGCCGCGGGTTCTGCGGATCGGCCGGCTTGGCGCTCACGGGCATGTAGATCGTGCCGTCGCTGGTGAGGATCGCCAGCGACACACCCTTGTTGGCGCAGGCGGTGGCGCACGCCTTGTGTTGCGCGCCCTGCTGCTGGTGGGTGGTGAAGCAGTTCACGTCGATCACCTGTCCGGTGAGCGTGACCTTGTCCCCGGCGTTCGCCTGCTGCGCCTGCGCCGACAGCGGCAGGGCGAACAGGGCGAGCGCGGCGGCCGAGGCCAGGATGCGCTTCAGCATGAGCGGTGCCTCCTCATTTGAAGTGATGAGCGGAATGTCCCGTTCGGGACACTCCGTTGTACGTACGCCGCCGCCCATGGTTCCGGATTTCTGTATATTTCGCGCCCATGATACCGACACCGGCGTACCGGCACCTGATCGACACCTTCGGCGAGGGGTGGGAGAAAGCCGACGTGGATCGCATCTGTTCGGTCTTCGCGCCCGACGCGGTGTTCGTCGAGACCCCCTTCAGCGCCAAGGACGTGGGGAACGCGGCCATCCGCGCCTACTGGCAGGACTTGCCGCTCACGCAGGCCGATGTCTCCTTCCGCTCGGGTGAGGTTTTCGAAGTCGGTCCGTGGTTCGCCACCGAGTTCCGCTGCACCTTCCGCCGGCGGTCCAGCGGCGAATGGGTAGATGCCCGCGGGGCGATCTTCTGCGAGACGAAAGACGGGAAAATCAGCGAGATGCGCATGTACTGGCATAGATATGCAGGGGGTAGGGAAGAGCCAAAGCCGTAGGACGGGACCCTCGCTACTCACACCTGTTGGCTTCTCACGTATTCAAGGGCCCACTCCATCAGCTCCGAGTTCCGCGTTCCCATCCGCATCGCCGCGTTCACCGCATCTTCTTCCACGAATCCCTGATCGAGCATCAGGTAGGGGATGACCGACGCTCCGACGCGGTTTCCGCTGGCGCAGTGATAAAACATCTTCCGGTCGCCGACGTTGGCCTTCAGCACTTCACGGATCTTCGCCAGCGTCGCGTCGTTACCGCGGGAGTGCCCCATCGGGACGCACACGTATTCCAACCCGGCCGCCGCCACCTCCTCGGGCTCGGCGAGCGGTCGCGGCTCCATCGGGTCGCGGCTGTCCAATATCAGCGCGCACCCCGCCTGCTTCAGCGCCGTTAGGTGGCGCGCCAAGGGCTGCCCGCCGGTGACCAGCCCCGGGATCGGCTCGCTCGCGTTGGGGACGCCGGAAATCGCGTCGAGAAGCTCGCTCATGTGTCGGCCCGTTCAGATTAGGTTCCTTCAATTATGAGCGCATCCGGCAGGTGGTGGAAGGCGGGCGCCGTCCTGTGCCTCACCGCCTTCACCGTCCAATCCAAGGAGATCCTCCTCGCGACGACCACCTCGACGCGCGACGCGGGGCTGCTCGACTCCCTGCTCCCCGTGTTCGAGCGGGCGTCGGGATACCAGGTCAGGGTGATTGCCGTCGGCAGCGGACAGGCGCTGGCGCTGGGCCGCCGGGGCGATGCCGACGTGGTGTTGGCTCACGCGCCCGCAGCGGAGCGGGTCCTCGTGGACTCCGGCTACCTGCTGCGGCGCCGGCTGGTGATGCACAACGACTTCCTCATCGTCGGCCCCGCCGCGGACCCGGCCGGCCTGCGCGGCCTGACGGACGCGAGGGCGGCGCTGCGGCGCATCGCCGCGGCCGGCGCACTGTTCGTGTCCCGCGGCGACCAGTCCGGGACGAACCTGCTCGAGCAACAGCTGTGGAAGCTGGCTGCGATCGCGCCCCCCGCCGGGGGCGATGCCTGGTACCTCGAGGCCGGGCAGGGCATGGCGGCGACGCTGCAGATGGCCGACGAGAAGCGCGCCTACACCATCACCGACCGCGCCACCTACCTGGCCTGGCGCGACCGGCTGCAGCTGGTCCCGCTCGCGCAGGGCGATTCCGTCCTGTTCAACGTGTACCACGTGATGGAAGTGAATCCGCGCAACGCCCCCAGGGTGAACGCCACGGGAGCGCACGCGCTGGCCGAATGGTTGGTCGCTCCCGCGGCCCAGCGGTTGATCGGCGCCTTCGGGACGTGCCGGTTCGGGCAGAGCCTGTTCGTGCCCGACGCGGGGAAGCGGGACCGCTGGTGAATGAAGGGATCTTCACCTGGCGCTCACCAGCGCCCGCGACCCACCGTGCGTAGGTTGACCGGGTAGCTGCAGGCAAGAGACGGTGACAATCCGCGCCGGAGTCCACAGTTCATGGAGGGATAAATCCGATGAAGAGCATGCGAATGTTGTTGGCACTAGCGGTTGCCGTGCCTCTCGCGGCGCAGCAGCCCGACAGTGCCAAGCGGGCGATGCCGATGGGCCCGGGGATGATGCAGCGGTCTGGTGGGATGGAGATGCACGGAATGGGCCCGATGATGGGCCAGATGATGGAGATGATG
>Ga0307281_10000036_pt1 | contig 28435 bp, 22 predicted proteins | sample ER_DNA_120_FD_194486 | JGI IMG/M metagenome (GOLD analysis project Ga0307281, IMG submission 194486) | Bulk soil microbial communities from the East River watershed near Crested Butte, Colorado, United States - ER_DNA_120 | ecosystem: Environmental > Terrestrial > Soil > Floodplain | place...
CGTCATCAACGTCGGGGCGGCGACCGAGACCGAGATGAAGGAGAAGAAGTCCCGCGTGGAGGACGCGCTGCATGCGACCCGCGCCGCGGTCGAGGAGGGCATCGTGACCGGGGGCGGGGTGGCGCTGCTGTGGTGCCAGAAGGTCCTCGACAAGGTCCGCGGTGCTGATGACGACGAGAAGACCGGCATCGAGATCGTCCGCCGCGCGCTCGAGGAGCCGATCCGGATGATCGTCCAGAACGCCGGCGCCGAAGGCGCCATCGTGGTCGGCAAAGTGAAAGAGTCGGGCAAGCTGACCTTCGGGTACAACGCCCAGACCGACGAGTACGAAGATCTCGTACTGGCCGGGGTCATCGACCCGACCAAGGTCACGCGCACCGCGCTGCAGAACGCCGCGTCGATCGCGGGTCTGCTGCTCACGACGGAGTGTGTGGTGGTGGAGAAGAAAGAGAAGAACAAAATGCCCCCGATGCCCGGAGGCGGTGGCGGCATGGGCGGGATGTATTAGTAGGCTAGACGCATAGGCGCGTAGACGCGCAGAGCTCAGGGAAGTACGGATGCACCCGTTGGGTCGAGCAGGTTCATGTAGGTGAGCAGTCAAGGAGTCCCATATGTACGCACGCAATGTGTCCATGCACCTGAAAGCCAACACCGCCGGTGACTTTACCCGGACGCTCGAGAAGGACGTTCTGCCCCTGCTGCGGAAACAGAACGGCTTCAAGGACGAGATCTCGTTCGTCGACGCGAGCCGCTCCGAAGCGGTGGCGATCAGCCTGTGGGACCGGAAAGAGAACGCGGACGCGTATAGCCGCGATGCCTATCCGCTGGTGCTGAAGAGCTTGACGAGTGTGATTGAAGGAACGCCGAAGGTGGAGGCCTACGAGGTCTCGAACTCGACCTTCCACAAGATCGCCTCGAGCAACTAACGCAATCCTGGAGGGCGGCGATCCTGCCGCCCTCTTTTTTTTCTTGGACCTGAGGACCATGATCGACATTCACTGCTACAACTGTGGGGGCTTCATCAGCGAGCCGAGCCAGATTTCGCATCGGCTGCCGCCCAGCATCATGCACAAGTCGTTCGGGGCGGTCCCCATCAGCGCGCTGTGTACCTGCCGGCCGCCGGTCATCTACGGGCCCCCGGCGGGGCGTGCGTCGTCGCCGAGTGCGCGGCACCTCAATTAGTCAGGAGGCAAATTATGGAAGGGAATCCGCAGACCCCCATCACCATCCAGCGCTTCGTCAAAGAGCTGGACAAGCTGAAACAGGAAGTGGACGGGGGCGTTTTGCAGCCGGAGGACTACGATGGCCGGCTCGCCCGGATCATCGGCGAGCTGCGGGAGCGCGGCTTGGACGCGGACCGTGCCGTGGCGACGGCGGCGCTCGCCGACGCAGTCACGCGGGGCGTGATCTCCTCCCCGATGCACGACCACATCCAGAGCCGGCTCGGGTTGAGCTAGATCCGCTCGTTCGCGTTCGTCACACCAGCACCTCCAGCTCGGCCTCCAGCTTGATGCGATGCAGCGCCGACCGCATCACCAGCGCCACGCCCGGGCGGATCAGCGCCCAGTAGCGGTGGAACTTCCGGTACGCCGTCGCGTCCGTGGTCGCGGTCCGCGCTTCGTAGCGCAGCAGCGTCCCTCCGCCGAGGTCGGGCCGGAGCGAGAATCCGATCGCGAGCTTGCCGTACCCGGGCTCGCGGAACGACACGAACTCGTCCGCCGCCACGGGTCGGCTGCCGTAGTCTTTCTCCCAGAACCGTCCCACCGAGCCGATCACCAGCTCGCGTCCTGGCTCCTCGGCGAGCACCGTCCACCCCGGGCCCTGCTGCGTGATCGTGCCGAAGGTGATCTTGGGTGGGGCCGGGGGCGCCGGCTCGCCGCTCAGGCGGCGCGCGAGGCGCATTGGCAGCTCGCGCAGCGCGAACAGGGCGCTGATCACCGGGTCGCGCAAATCCGCCGAGCGGATCGCGTGGTAGGTCTCCTCCAGGGACGCGTCGACGCGCGTCTCGCAATCCAGCGTGACGTCGTAGTCCGGGAGATACCGGTCGATCAGCATGTTGCCTCGCCGCGGGGGTCCTTGGGAGGCTAGAGGGGCGGCACGTAACGGAACATAAAGCGGGGATGAAGCAGGCTTCAGGTGAGGATGGGCCAGACCTTCTCCTAGCTGCATCAGGCGTTCTTGCGGGAAATCGAAGCCTCCTACGTAGGATTACCGCCTACAAAGAGACCTTCACCTGAATCATCAGGGCCTTTTTGGGAAGACGAACCCACACTCGAACTCTGATTTGAGACTCGGTTGATGCTGTAACTGCAGCATAGCAGTCGGCTGTCATCCGTGTCGCAATCATGTGACGCCCAGTTGACGCGACCCATATCACCACAGCGCCTTACCCGCCCTCGTAATTTCCTTTGTAGTAGGTACGTCGGGCCGTCACGACCAAGAGGTTCCGGGTGGCCTATCAAACGCTGCTCCTAGGTCAATCACAGCTCATGCAGCGAGTGCGTGAGCGGATCGAGATGCTCGCGCGCCTCCCTTGGCACGTCCGCATCGAAGGGCCGAGCGGCAGTGGCAAGAACCTCGCCGCTAGGCTGCTCCACGTGCTGTCCGCCCGGGCGCGAGGCCCGTTCGTTGTCTGTAGCCTGGCGATGTTGCCGGACGGAATCGAGCTTGCGGAGTTGGTCGGCCATCGCCGCGGGGCGTACACCGGGGCGGTCGAGGATCGGGCGGGGGCATTCGAGCGGGCCCACAGCGGAACGCTGTTCCTCAATGAGATCGGGACGGCATCCTCAGAGGCGCAAAAGGCCCTGCTCCAACTGGTGGACGAGGGGGCGTTTCATAGAATGGGGGAAGAGCGGGTGCGCTCCGTTGACGTGCGTATCGCCTTCGCCACGAACGAAGATCTCGATGCACAGGTCTCGAGCGGTTTGTTCAGAGAGGACCTCTACCACCGACTCGGGATGCTCGTGGTACAGATGCCGGCGCTCGCCGAGCACCTTGAAGATATTCCCCAGCTTGCCGAGCATCTGCTGTCCGCGAAATGCCGTCAGGCCGGGCTATCGGTGGCCCCGCTCACTGCAGCCGACATGCAGCGGCTGATGGCATATGCCTGGCCCGGCAATGTGCGCCAGCTCGACCGGGCAATGGAGCATTATGTCGCGTTCGGGACCTTTCCGGACACCATCGATCGCGGCCCGCGGACATCCGATTGGCGCGAGCGTATCGACGAGGTGCTGCGGTGCTGCGCCGGGAACAAGACGGCTGCAGCGCGGGCCCTGGGTGTCAGCCGGAAACTGCTCTACGAGGAGTTGAAGCGGCGCGAAGCCTGAAGCTCCCCAAGTGTCACCGGTGACACTCGGGAACGTATAGGTAACACCGCTCGCCTCGTCGTCCGGCGCACGCGACGCACGGCGATCTTCCTTCCTCACAACACGTTGTCGCCACCCGTCCGAGCGATCGTCGAGCGGCACGCCTCCTGCTTCGTACCAGGCCGGTTCTTCACGCGAGGCGGTGCACCGGTGGACGCGTCGCTCATGTCGAAGCTCCCGCTCGTGGAATCCTTCGAGGCGGGCTACCTGGAATACAATGGGATACTCCCCCTTGAGATCCAGGGCGACAAGCTGCGCGTCGCTGTGGCGGGTGAGCCGGCCATCGAGGTCCTGGACGATCTCGAGGTTTCGTTCGGCGTCCCGCTCGAGGTGGTCCCGGTTTCTGCCGAAGAGCTGCACGACGGGATCCGCCGCGCCTACGCCGCCGCCGAGTCGGTAGTGGAGTTGGTGCGGGACTTGGACGGAGTCGTAGGTCCCTCCGGGGAGCCCGACGCGCCGCTCGCCGACGCCCGTGACCTCGCAAACCAGCCCCCCGTGATCCGGTTTGTGAATCTCCTCATCCGCGAGGCCCACGAGGCCCGCGCCTCGGACATTCACCTCGAATCGGCCCGCGATGGTCTGCGGGCGCGGTTTCGCATCGATGGCGTCCTGACCGAAGTCCCGAGTCCCCCGAAAGCGCTTCAGGCCGCTGTCGTCAGTCGCGTGAAGCTGCTGGCCGAGCTGGATATCGCCGAGCGACGCGCGGCGCAGGATGGACGCATCCGGGTTCGGCTGGAGGAGCGCGAGCTCGATCTCCGCGTGTCGACGGTGCCGACCCTATACGGGGAGTCGGTGGTGCTGCGCCTGCTCGATCGCGGCGGGCGGCCGGTGGCGCTGGAAGAGCTCGGGATGGCTCCCGAAACGCTCGTCCGCTACCAGCAGTTGGCGCGACGGCCGCACGGGATCCTCCTGGCCACAGGGCCGACGGGGAGCGGCAAGACGACCACGCTCTACGCGGCCCTCGGCCTCCGCCGCCGCGACGCCGAGAAGATCATCACCGTCGAGGACCCGGTCGAATACCACCTCGACGGCGTTACGCAGGTCCCGGTAAACGTCAAGGCGGGAATGACGTTCCCCGCAGCGTTACGGAGCCTGCTGCGCCAGGACCCGGACGTCCTCATGGTGGGCGAAATGCGGGACGCCGAGACGGCGGCGATCGCTGTCCAGGCGGCGATGACGGGGCACCTCGTCTTCTCCACGCTGCACACCAACGACGCAGTGAGTGCGATCACCCGCCTGCTGGACCTGAAGGTCGAGCCCTACATGATAGCGGCGACCCTCGAAGGGGTCCTCGCCCAGCGCCTGGTGCGAAAGATCTGCCCCGACTGCCGCACCCGCTACCGCCCCGACTCCCAGGCGGTGGCGCTGCTCGCCGAGCAGCCGATCGGGACGGCGGCCCTCGAGCGCGGTCGTGGGTGCGCCACGTGCCGGGAAACCGGCTACCGCGGGCGGCTCGGAATCTTCGAGCTCATGCCAATCACCGACGAGATCAAGCAAGCTGTCTCGCGCTCTGCGCCCCAGGCGGAGCTGCGAGACCTGGCGCGCGGCGCGGGGATGCGGCCGCTGCGGAATGATGGCTGGACCAAGGTGCAAGCAGGGTTGACGACGGTCGAGGAGGTGCTGCGTGTCACGGAGCACTAGGCGGACGGGCGGACGGGCGGTCAGGCGGTCTGGGATGCGGTGCCTGACCGTCCGACCGCCCTACCGCCCGACCGCCGGCTTCACCCTCATCGAGCTCCTGGTCGTCATCGTCGTCATAACGATCTTGGCGGGGTTGGTAGGCCCCATGGTGTTCCGCAACGTGGGGGACGCCAAGGTGACGGCCGCGAAAGCGCAGCTGGAGTTGCTCGGCCTCGCCCTCGATCAGTACCGCCTGGACAACGACTACTACCCATCCTCTGCCCAAGGCCTCGAGTCACTCCGGACGCTGCCGTCGGGCGAGCCGGGCGCCCGCAGCTGGCGTGGGCCATATCTCAAGAAGACGATTCCGCTCGATCCTTGGGGGCGGCCCTACATCTATCGCAGCCCAGGCGAGAAGAACTCGAGCGGCTACGACCTCCTTTCCTTCGGTCGAGACGGGCAGCCGGGTGGCTCGGGCGAAGACGCGGACCTCAGCGAATGACCGCATTCCGCTTTGTGGCTGCGCGCTCCGATGGCGCTTCCGTACGCGGGGTACTCGAGGTGGGCTCGGAGGCTGAGGCGGCGGCGCTCCTGTCGGCGCGGGGGCTGTTCCCGATGCGGGTCGAGCCGGCCCCGGCTCATGCCGGCTGGCGGTTTGGGCGACCCTCGCTGCGGGCTCAGGCAACGGTGTTCCAGGGACTCGCCTCGCTGGTCGAAGCGGGCGTTCCGCTCGAAAAGGCCCTGCGGGCGACCGTGCCCATTGCGGAAAAGCGTCTGCGGGAAACCCTGGAGCGAGTGGGGACGAGAGTGCGCGAAGGGTCCTCCCTTGGCTCAGCGTTGGCCGCCGAGGACGGAGTGTTCTCGGGAGTGACGGTCGGTCTCGTGCGCGCCGGCGAGCGGGGCGTTGGACTTGGCGCGGCGTTGACCCAAGCCGCCGCGCAGCTCGAGCACGACGCCGAGATTGCCGCGCGCATCCGTGCCGCCCTCGCCTATCCCAGCCTGCTCGCCGCGGTCGGCACGCTCTCGGTTGCCGTCATCGTCACCTTCGTCGTGCCCAGGTTTGTGGCGCTGCTCGGAGACCTGGGGCAGACGCTTCCCCTCGCGACGCGAATCCTGATCGCCGCCTCTGCTGCCATACACCGGTTCGGCCTGGTGCTCATCGCTGTCGCCATCGGAGGGGCGGTCCTGTTGAGCCGCCTCGCGCGTGACCGCCGCGAAGCGTGGCACCAATGGTTGCTCACCGTGCCGGTGATCGGACGGATCCGTCACGCCCTGGCGACCGCCCGGATCTGCCGAACCCTGGGCGCGTTACTCGGCACTGGAACGCCAGCGCTGCCGGCGCTTGTGATCGCGTCCGACGCCGCGGGAGATGCCGCCATCGGCGCTCGCCTGGCCCGAGCGCGCAGCGCGGTCGCCGAGGGTGCATCGCTCTCGAGTGCCTTGTCGACGACGGGGGCCGTGACCGAAGGGGCGCTCCAGCTCGTATCGATCGGCGAGGGCTCGGGGAGACTCCCGGCGCTGCTCACCAAGGCGGCCGAGCTCGAGCAGCGGGAGGCGGAGCGGCGACTCCAGACGTTGGTGACGCTCCTCGAACCGGTGCTGATCCTCGCGTTTGCAGGCTTGGTCGCATTCGTGGCGGCAGCGCTGTTGCAGGCTGTGTACTCGCTGCGACCGAGCGGGGCGTGATGCCAGGAGAGCGTCGGGGGTTCACGCTCCTCGAGGTGGTAGTGGCTCTGGCGCTATTCGGCCTGGTCCTCGGGGTGAGCGGATTGGCTCTCGCGAGCCTGCGCGAGCCATCGGCTGCAGCCTTGAGCCGACAATTGATCGCGGCTCGTGACAGCGCGATCCGCTCGGGAGACCGTGTCTCCGTAACCGTTTCTTTGCCCGACACCGGAGAATACCACGCACCACGCACCACGCACCTTCTCTTCCTCCCAGATGGCAGGGCGGTCGGGACCGATGTGGACCCGCTCACTGGAGCCCCAATTGGCGCCCGATAGCAGAGGAGTCGCGCTGCTCGAGGTGCTCGTTGCCATCCTCATCCTGACGGTCGCGGGATTGAGCCTCGTCGAGCTGGTGAGCGCCGGCACGCGCGCGATGGCAACCGCGCGCACGCGGGAGCGCGAGCTGGCCGACGAAGAGCGGCTGCTCGCCGCCTATACGCTCTTGACCCGCAGCGACCTCGATCGCCGTATCGGTCGCCGCGAGGTGGGACCGTACCTGGCGGACGTGCAACGTCCCGAACAGACACTCTATCGCCTCGCGCTACTGCGCCGAGCGGCCCCGGAGGTAGAGGATCTCGTGACGGTGGTCTATCGAAGGGAGGCGGAGCGGTGAGCTGGCCCATCGTGTTCCGTGGGCTAAAGCCCCGGCTCGGCTCAGGGGCGCTCTTGAGAGCGCGCCAGGCGGCCGCGCCCCCGCTTCAGCTGAGGGGAGCGAGCGGGTTCACTCTAATTGAAATCCTCCTGGCACTCACCATCGGCTCCCTCACCGTTCTGCTCGCCCATCGGGTTTTCACCGGCGTGGCCGACGGTGCCGCCCGGTTAACCGAGGCCCGTCTTCAACTGGATCGCGAGGCGAACGCCCGTCGTTGGCTCACCGAGGCGTTCGGATCGCTCGATGCGGGTGGGTCCGGGGGCCCGTTCGCGGGACATGCGGATCGCGTCGAGTTCGGCAGCTGGCAGTGGGCCCCCCAAGGGTGGCTGACGCGTCGTCGGGTCTCGCTGGAGCGACGGGCCGACCGAGTCGTGGCTGCGCTTGGTACGTCCGACTCGATCGTCCTCGCCGACAGCGTCACCGACCTCCAGTTCGACTACCTGCTCGAGCCGGGTGACGGAGCAGAGGGGGCAACCGGGGGATTGCCTGGAGCGAACGCACGATTCGTCCGGGAGTGGATCTCCCCGGTCTCAGCACCGGTGGCGGTACGAATCCGAATCGCTCGAGCGCCCGGCATGGTGGATACGCTATTCGTGATCGTAGGGCCGCGGGGATGATCGACACTTCGCCCAGGCTTGATCGAGGCTTCGCCTTGATCGCCGTTCTTTGGCTCATCGCCGTACTTGGCACCCTGGTGGGACTGTCCATGGCGACGACTCGACTGGGCAATCAGACGACGACCAACCGCATCGTGTTGACTCGCGGGCGCTGGGCCGCCGAGGCGTGTCTCGCCATCATTCAAGCGCGTTGGGTCCAGCGAAAGTTCGGCGACACCGCTTCAATCGATCTGGGCCGTGGTACTCGATGCCAGTGGGCCGTCGAGGATCCGACGGCCAGAATCAACTTCAACACCGTCGATAACGAAGTCCTGCATGCCCTCGGCGCGAGCGACGCGTTCAACGAGGCTTTGGCCGACCGGCGCCGAGAGGCACCCTTCGATGATCTGGGGCAGCTGGCCGAGCTTCCCGGCTGGGACACGTCCTGGGCTTCGTTGGGCACCGTCACCGGTCCGGGTTCAATGAACCTATCCGCTGCGTCTCGATCGGTGTTGAGCGCCCTGCCCGGCCTTAGTCCAGAGGCGGTCGATCGCATCCTCTATCGCCGCAGCGTGGGACGGGCGTTCACCAGTCTCGACGCGCTGGCCGCCGATCTCTCCCCTCCCGCCCGGGCAGCCTTGCTGGCGCGCTACGCGGACCTCGCACGGATCGCGACATTCACCGCGCCGCAGCTTGTGGTGACGGCGCAGGGATGGGTCCAGGGCCAGGCGCCCGAGGCATCCATCGAATCGTTGGTCGTCCCTCTCCCCGATCGCCTCGCGGTCGTCCGGCGGAGGATGTGGTGAAGCGTGTCCTCGGGATGAGCGTAGGCGCCGAGGTCGTGCGCGCGGTCTTGGTTGAGGGCGGCATGATCGCTTGGGCAGGCCAGGCCTCGTACAGAGACGGCGACCTCGCCGCAGTGATCGGACACCTCGCCGGGGAATCGGGGAAGGTGGTCCGTCTGGCACGGGTGGTCCTCGAGCGGGACGTGGTGCAGCTGCGGACGGTCAGTCCCGCTCCACCCCTCAAGCCGCGGGCTCTGAGGCGGTACGTGGCGCTGGAGGCCCGCCGCGTGTTCCGCAAGAACGGCGCTCCGATCGTGACCGACGGTATTCGGGTGGCGGGTGAAGGGCGCGTCGTTCTCTGGGCCGCCGCCGCCGAGGAGCCATTGCTCAGCCGTATCCTCGCCGGCTCTGCCGAGGCGGGGCTTAGGGTCGAATCGATCGGGCCCGCCGCGGATGTCTTGCCGGCGGCCGTGGCACACCGGCCTTTGACGGGGGACCTCGCCTTTCCCAAAGGCGCCACGACCGAGCTGTTGACCGTCGACGCTGAGGGGACATGGCGCAGCCGAATGGTCCGCGGCTCGGCAGGGGAAGCGCCGGCGGGCCACTGGGCACCACCCCTTGGGCGCCTCGGGGCGGACGCACCACAGTTCGCGGCCGCCTATGCCGCGGCTGTTGTCTTGCCGCGTTTGGAGCTCTGGCCCGGCGAGTTGAAAGCCGCTCGCGCGCGCGAGTCTCGGCGAAAACTCCTACTCCTGGCAGCGGCCGGGCTGTCGTTGTGGCTGCTCGCCGGCGCCGTTTACGTCGGTCGTCTCCTCTCGACGCTGCACTCCTCGACGCGGTACCTCGACGCGGTCTCGACTCGGTTGGACAGCGCCTTGGCAGTGCGGCGGGACCTCGACGCCGGACGGGGCACACTCGCCACCATGACCGCGGCGCAGCGGACCCGCAGCCGCCACCTCGCCCTGTTGGCGGGCGTCACGACCGCACTCGGCGATTCCGCTTACCTCGTGACATACCAGGTGGGCGCGGACGCTGTCGTGCGTCTCTCCGGCTACGCACCGAGCGCGGCGCGGGTGCTCGCCACGCTGGAGCGAGTCGGTGGATTGCACGGGCCCCGGCTCGAAGGGCCTGTGAGCCGGGAAGCGACGGCCGGAGCCCGAGTGCTGGACCGATTTGCCATCGTCGGCCGGCGGGAGCGCTCGCCGTGACATCCCGGGACCGGCGCGCGGTTGTGATCGGCGGCGGTGCCATCGCTGCGGCGTGGCTCCTGCTGCGGGCCGTTCCCGCGGGTGTGCAGGCGGTCGGGCGGCTGCGGGCCCACGCGATCGAAACGCAAGCCACGGCGCTGCGTGCGCGAGAGGTGTTGGCCGCAGCTCCATCCATAAAGGATTCATTGGCCATGACGCTCAGCGCGATCGTCGGGCTCGCACCGCTGCTCGTCGAAGGGCGGTCCTCGGCGGAGGCCCAGGCGAGTCTCGCGGGGGTCGTGAACGCCGTGGCAGGGCGTCACACCCTGAAAGTCTCCTCCCTCGATCCGCTTCCCGATTCTGGGTTGGGGGTGCTCGCGCGGGTGGGGGTCCATGCGGTCCTCGAAGGTGACGTACGAGGGCTCCAGGGGTTTCTCCGATCGGTAGAGACGGATGCACCGGTGCTCACGGTCACGGCTGTGTCCATAGCGGCCGCCGACCCAAGGTCACGCGCCACAGTGCCCGAGGTGCTGCGTCTGGAGCTGGACGTGGCCGGACTTTTCCTGCCGAGGGGGAATCAATGAAGGGCGTCGGGATGTGGGGTGTGGGGGCGTGGGCGTTGCTCGCGCTTGGCGTCGGTGCGCTGGTACGGGCCGCAACGACCCCCTTCGGCGCACCGCGCCTCTCCTCCACCCACCTCCACCAACCTCCACAACATCCATTCACGGCCTTCCCCGACTCCCTCGCCATCGCTGTCGTCTCGCACGATCCGTTTCGCGCGTCGCGTCGGCCCGCGGAGGTCGCCTACGATCCGTTGCGGGCCGCGTCGCCCGCGCCGAGCGATGCGGCTCCAAAGCCGGCGCTTGTGTTGGCGGGCATCGTATGGGGAACGGTTCCTGAAGCGGTTCTCGAAGGCATCCCGGGCATTGAAGGCTCCCGATTGGTACGTGTGCGGGATCTGGTCGCAGGCCTCCGCGTGAAGCGGATCGAGCGAGATCGCGTCGTGATAACCGGAATGGACACCGTCTGGACGTTGAGGGTGAGGGAGCCATGGAACTAGCGGACAGGCGGACGGGCCCTAAAGGGCTTCCTGAGGCCGCCCCTGACGGGGCGCCCTCAGGTCGCGGACGGGCGGACGGAAAGACTACTCGACCGACGCTGTTGGTGACGATGGGGACAGGGTTGTGTGTGCTGACCGCCCACCCGCCCGTCCGCCTAAGCGCCCAAGACACCGCCACTGTCCGCGTCAGCAATGACAGCGTCAGCGTGCGGTTCGTCGATGCGGATCTCCGGGCGGTCGTACAAGCACTGGGCCGGTACCTCCCGAAGCCTGTGTTGGTAGGGGCGATTCCTGTGCTGCGCGTGTCGCTCGAGACGCCCGCACCGGTGCCGCGGGTCGGGATCGCTGCCCTGCTCAAGGGACTGGTCGCCTCGCAGGGCCTCGAGTTCACCGAAGACTCCGCGTTCTTCCAGGTCGCGCCCAAAGCGCCCGAGGCGCCTGCGCCCGGAGTGCGAGCCCAGGATACAGCAGCGGTGCAGCTGTTCGTCATCCGGTTGCGGCATGCGCGCGCGGCCGATGTCGCCGCGACCGTCAACCAGCTCTTCGGCGGCGGAGGGGAATTCTCGGGCTCGGGTGGGCTCTCCGGTGGCACGCTCTCGGACGAACTCCGCCGCAACGTCGTCTCTCCGCAAGGCGGCCCGCCCTCAACACCGACCGCCCGACCGCCTGACCGCCCGCCCGACCGCCCATCCGCCCTGAGCGGAAGCGTCACGATCGTGCCGGACGAGCTGACGAATTCGCTCCTGATCCGCGCGTCCAGGGTGGACTTCGACGTCCTCAGGGACGCCGTGGATCAACTTGACATCCGTCCACTCCAAGTCTTGATCGAAGTCCTCATTGTGGAGGCGCGGCACGACCGCAGCTTCTCGCTGGGGACCAGTCTGCTCGTCCCGCAACAGTCCATCGATAGGGGCGACGGCACTGCCGGTGGCAGCGTGACGGGGGCGAGCCTGGGCGACCTCGTCATTCGTCTCATGCACCTGGGGCACGCACAGATCGACGCCACGCTGACCGCCGCGGCCAGCCGGGGCGACGTGGAGATCATCTCCCGGCCGGTGCTGCTCGCCTCGAACAACACCGAGGCGCGCTTTCTCGTCGGGTCGCAGCGGCCGTTCGTGCAGGTGAGCCGGAGCCTCCCCACCGATGCGCCGAGCCGAGACCAGGTCATCCAGTATCGCGACGTGGGCACGCGGCTAACGGTGCGGCCCACGATCAACCAGGACGGGTATGTCTCGCTGTTGATCCAGCAGGAGGTAAATCAGGCGACCAGTGAGGTGGCATTCGACGCCCCGGTGATTTCGACGCGTGAGGCTGCAACCCAGGTGTTGGTGCGGGACGGCCAGACGATCGTCCTGGGGGGATTGCGGGATCATCAGCGCGACGTGACCAAGGGAGGAGTCCCGCTGCTCTCCAGCCTGCCGTTGATCGGAGGGCTGTTCGGCAGCTCCTCGCGCCAAACCAGCGAGACCGAGCTGTACCTCTTTCTCACGCCCCGGATTCTGCGGACCGATGCGGATGCCGATAGCGTGACGGCGCCGCGGTTGCGGAAGGGAGTGATTCGGTGACCGGATGTACTTCTACATCTCCGATAGTTGGCAATAGTCCAGCCATCCAGCGGGCGCGGGACCTGATTGGTCGGTATGCCACCACCAAGCTCCCGATCCTGGTGATGGGAGCGACCGGCACGGGGAAGGAGCTGGTTGCCCAGCACATTCACTCTCTCAGTGGCCGTCCAGGGCCGCTGGTGGACGTCAACTGCGGGGCGCTGCCCAGGGACATGGTTGAAAGTCTCCTGTTTGGGCACCGGAGAGGCTCGTTCACCGGCGCAGTCGAGTCGGTTCCCGGTTATGTCGAACGGGCAAACGGCCGGACGTTGTTTCTGGACGAGCTGTCGCACTTGCCCGTAGAGGGTCAGGTGAAGCTGCTGCGTGTACTGGAAACCGGGGAATTGGAGCGGCTCGGCGAAGCTTCGAAACGCGCAGTCGACCTCCGGGTCGTTGCGGCAGTCCAGGACGACCTCGCCGAGCGCCTGCGGTCCCAAGCGTTTCGCAGGGACCTGTTTCAGCGGCTCGCGGGTGTGGTCATCGTCTTACCGCCACTCCGAGACCGGATGGATGACGTGGCCGTCCTGGCGAGGCACTTCGCGCGGCTCGAAGGGCGCAATCTCGAGGAAGGCTGTCGTCACGTGCTGGCGAACCACGGATGGCCAGGGAATGTGAGAGAACTGCGGCTGGCAATCGAGCGGGCGGGGCAGCTCGTCGAGAACGGCACCGTGCCACCTTCGGCCCTGGCGGAATCGATTCAGCTGGGCCTTCCGGACGAAGGCGGAGGCCCGTCGTCAGACCGGCCGGCAGCGCTCGACGCTGGTCTCCCGTCAGCACGACAACGGATGCTTCGGCTGTGCGCCGAGCACGATTGGGATTACCGGCTCATCGCCGCGGCCATGTGCGTCGGCAAGAGCACTTTGTACCGACGCCTTTCCCGCCTCGGGATTAGCCTGCGCGGAGGTGGGATTTCCCACTAATTCCTATCCATTCCCACCGTTCCCGACTATTCCCATCCAGTCTCACAGGGTCATTGAGTCATACACCGCGCTAACCGATTGACTCAGGAGTATTTGGCGCATCCGACGGCACCGGCACGTTGAGTGCTTGGGGTGACGGTCGGACCTCTCCATCGGAGCCCCACGTGGTCGCCCGTCGCCTGATCCAGATGCTCGCTCTTTTGATTTTGTTCCTCGTTGTTCCGGTCCGCGGCGCGTTCGCTCAGTCCCAGCCCGATTGCCAGATCGGGTGTACGGGTGGCTGGAGCGTGGATGTTACGCCGGACAACGCGATCGAGTCTCACAACCCGACCATGGCCAAAGACACGGCTTCATTCATGGTCAAAAACACCGGCACGAATGCTCTGGAGGACACCTACACGATGGCCTGTGTGTCGTTTGGGGGCGTCACTTGCTTTTCTTTCAACCCAACCTCCGCATTTCTCGACGTGGGCGAGTCGACCTTCGTGACAGTCATCTACAACGTCGGGAGTTTGGGCGGGCAGGTTTACCTGACGGCGACGGGGCATGCGGCGGACCAGGGATACTACAACGTCCGACTGTTAGCCAAGCCTGGCGTCGCCTTCCGCAACCACAACGGAGACAATCGGGATCGCTCGTTGTGCTTGACATCGGGGGCTGGCGAAGCCGGGATGTGGGAGTGTGGTGACTTGGTCGTCACCCATGGGCTCCCGGGGTATGCGACGATGGGGCGCGAGCGGTCTCTGACCCTGCTCTACAACTCGGCGCAAGCAGTCCCCAGGCCGACAATTGCGGTCGCGATAAATGAAGGCACGGCAGCGCCCCCTACAACCGTGTTCCTCCGCCTGTCGTTGAATGGGATCGCGCGGGATTCAGCCACGTTTACGGGATGGGGGACCTCGTCCCCGTGGGTTCGGCAGGCGGTACTCACTCACGACGGCACGACGGATTCTAGCGGGATCTACCCCTTCACGCTGCTGGTTCGGAATCAGTACCCCACCGCGACCTATGACTCCGTCCTCTCGGATACCATGATCATCGTGAACCGAAGCGCGAGCCAATACGGGGCCGGATGGAGTCTCGTCGGGGTCGAGGAGCTACGCCTGGCGCAGCCAGGGAACAAGATTCTGTGGATCGGGGGGGACGGGTCTGCCAAGGTCTATCGGAACGTGTCGACCTATGCGTGGGTGGCTGCGGCAGGCGCTTACCGTGACACGATATCGTACCTCGTCCCAGCGCCTCCTGGGACCCCCTTCTATGTCCGCACCCTGCGGCACGGGGTCCAGGTGAGGTTCGACGCAAATGGACAACACATCCAAACCACCAATCGCACCGGACAAGTATCCATATTCACGTGGACCGGCTCGCCGGCGAAGCTCACCAACATCCAAGTTCCTCCGAGCGGTGTGAGTGGAAATACCTACACGATTGCCTACGATGGTTCCGGCAAGCTGGATCTGATGACTGATCCCGCCAGCCGAGTGTTGAACGCGACCGTAACCAGCGGGCGGCTCACGAGCCTGCTCGACCCGGACACCTACAGCGCCCTATTCGGATATGACGCAGTCGGCCGCATGACGTCGCGAACCACACGCCGGGGATACACGACCAAGTTCTTCTTTACTCAAGGGCTGCGGGTCGACTCGGTGAAAGTTCCCCTGAGCCGACCCGGCAACAGCCCCCCCGATACGGCGACGACAATATTCTATCCGTGGGACGAGAAAGGCCTGGCCGTCGGGTTGACCGGGCAGACAGCCGTTGATACTGCCCTCGTATACACTAAAGTCGATGGTCCACGCCCGGCGCCCGCGGCCTACGATACTGCTGAGTTTCGAGTCGATCGCTGGGGGGCACCGACTAGGATCACGGACCCGTTGGGGAACGTGACGACCATCCTGCGCGGCAACGGTCTTGTCCCCGCGCTTGACACGCAGGTGACCTATGCGAGTGGCCGCATCGTCAAAATGTACTGGGATGTTCGCGGCAACCTCACGCAGATGCGGGACAGCACGTCGCACCTCGGGGCGGCTGGTTTGCCGACAGCGGCAACGAGCTGGACCTACAACTCGCCGAACACCAAGGACTCGCCGGACCAGGTCACCGATCCCGAAGGCCTCGTGAGGCATTTCACGTACAACAGCTGGGAGATGCTCTCGGACGCGACGGCGCCCAACAATCATCTCACGCACTACGACTTCGTTACCACAGGGTCCCTCATTGGGCTCGTGCGCGCCGTGACGGAGCAGCAGGTCCCCGCTTGGGATACCCTTACCAAGACCAAGCCGCTGACGAACCTCGTTGCCCGGTTTGGATTCGACGTGCTCGGGAACGTGGTCGCCGACACATCGCCCGTGGGCAGGATCCGCACCTACACGCGGGACAACGTTGAGCGGATTACTCATGTCTACGATCCCGCCGGGCACCACACGGAATTCGTCTATGACCAGCTCAATCGATTGACCCAGTCGAAGCAGCATGTGGAAGCCTTCGACTCGGGCTATGCTGGGCCGCTCGTCACGACGCAGACGTTTGCGATCGACGTTCTCTACTCGATCAGCGATCCGCGCGGTGTCACGCGTAGCTATGTCTACGACGCGGCGGACCGGGTGGTGGCCGAAAACAACGACTACTCCGCAGCAGAGTCGACTTGGTACAATCGTGCCGGGCTGGTGGACTCGGTGAGATCTCGCCTCGGTCTGGTGAGGCGCAACGTATGGGACGCCGGCGGTCGGTTGAGTAAGCTGGCCTGGCCCGCCCGCAGCCCGCTGCCCAAGGACTCGATCCAGTACACCTACGACGTCATGGGGCGGACGCTCACGATGACCGAGCCGGCCCGCGACCGCAAGATCACCCGGACCTACTTTGCCAGAGGGTTGCTGAAGACCGAGGTGCAGTCGTTGGTGAATGGCACCTCTCCCAACACCATGACCTACGCCTATGATAGGGATGGGCGGCGGACCTACCACGTCATCGGCACGGTAGGAAATCTGAGCAACAGTGACAGCATCTGGTATCACTACGCGGCGGGAAGTGGGGATCTGTCGGTTGTGGGAGCGCGTTGGCGTAATCCTCCAACAGGCAGCCCTCCGACGCCCGACTCGGTGCAGTTTGTGTGGGATGCACTGGGGCGGCGCAGCCAGGCGAGTTACCGGAGAGGCGTCGTCATCCAATACGCCTACGATGGCGATGGATTACTTCGACTCGTCTGCGGAACCCAGAGTCCAGACAACCAACAGCTTGGCTACAACGCGTTCAAGTTCACGGTTTACCATCAGACGGTGGACATCGATGGCCAGATTCGCCGCACGACTAATCACTCCACTGGGCTGACAGGGTGTGGCGACGACTTGGCAATGAACGACGTTATCACGGCAAATTACGACAGTCGGCACCAGGTACTGATGCAGGTGGCGGGAACGGATTCTCTGATCTATCGCTACGATGGGTCGGGGAACCGAACGGTCAAGCGGGACTTCGTGCGCGGCTTCACCAGCCTGACACACGACGAACTCAACTACATGAACGGCAACCACAACCGTCTCCGTATGTCGGTGGATGTCCGCTATCCCGGGGATTCGACGGTCTACACCTACGATGCGGATGGGGCCCGCTCGCAGGAGGTGCCCTACCACACCGGGCAACCGCAGCCGACGTGGCTCGGGTACCGAAACTACTTCTTTGATGCAATGAGCCGCTCGACCGGCACGGCGGAGATCTTCCCTGTCCCCCAACCGGGGGGTGGGACCGTCCTGCAGTACGTCGACAATAGCACACGGTGTTGGTACGATCCACTCGGGCGCCCCTACGGCCCATGCGAAAATGGGGCGCCGCTCTTGGGCATGGACGGGCAGGACGCCGTGCGGACCGGTCAGGACAGCTATGCCTACGCCTATACTTTTGTCCAGGGGCCGAGTGGTGATGATCCGCTATTTGGTTACAACCCGGGTCTCCCAAAGTACCTTTATTACGTTACCGATGGGCAGGGGCGACAGTACGTTGTCGCTGATACGCTAGGTGCCAGCATGAGCGGGGACATTGCCTACTACGGCGCTACTAACGGCGGGAAGTATGCTGGGGGGACGACCAATGCAAATTCCTTCGGCGCCTCGCGCAACCCTAACGAACTGGGGGCTGGACAGCTCAGCGCATTCCGCAACCGCTTCTACGACCAGCGCACCGGGCGCTGGACCCAAGAAGACCCCATCGGGGTCGCCGGCGGCCTCAACCTCTACTCCTACGTCGGCGGCAACCCCGTCTCGTTCACCGATCCGTTTGGCCTGACGGTGTGCTTCCAGGGCAAGCTCATTGAGATTGTGCGTCTAAGAGAAGCCGCCGAGCAGGCAACCAACACTATTATCACACTTGACGACCACCACTGTATCAAGAATGTGACAAGAAAACCAGGTTCCGGCTACGCAGAACTCCGAGACAGGCTTGATACATTACAGGGCTCGGACAGAGAGTTCAACGTTGTTCAAAACGGTATCAATGGCACAAGTTCGGACGGGCTAACCGCGTGGGTTGATGGTAGCCCTTCTGCTGTGGGGACCTACCGCAGACGAGACGATAGCGGTAAGTGCATTGCTGGCCCTGCCGGCATTGCCAATGCCGGGCCAGCCACCCACCTAGTGCATGAACTTCTGGGCCATGTATACGGCATCGGGCTGGGCATGGGCTCAAGTAACCCAGACATCTCGCAGCGCGAAGCGATTGCAATTGAGAACGTCTATCACAAAGTCAAGGGTCAAGATCTCCGATGTGATCAGCCTGATTAGCCATAGTGACTCACTCATGTGACGGGTGGAGAACTCCGTATATTAGGACAACGCACAAGGACAAAGGAGATAGATGACCAGCATCTGGATCCGGGGCACGTTAGTCCTTCTAGCACAAATGGGAACAAATGCTCCTAACGGGACTCCGACTTGGAACCCGGCGGCAATTTCGGGCGTCGGCAGGCGTTGGGCCAGGACTGGTTGTGACTCTTTGCTCTCGGCGGACGTCGATTCCTCAGTCAGGCAGATCATGCTTAGTTCACGGGAAACGGCTATCGGTGACGGGCCGAGACGAATTGTCGCATATACTCGTTGGGGTGAGCCCTCTCTATCCAACGCACCCCTATGGGTGGTCGTCACAGACGTCGGTCACTATGATGCTATCGCGGCGGCCCTGATAGTGGGGAACTGTTTGTGGCTGCCGACGCTTCGCGAGACAGGATGGGGTCCTCGTCTCCCGAGTGAGGTGTCGCAGAACTGGAATGAGGCGTTGCTGTCGGTGGGTGGCCTACCTATAACTGGCGACACATCGAGAGTGGCTGCACTTGCAGTCCTGTTCTTGAGTTATGGTACAGGAGCTCATATTAGACTTCCCTCGTCTTCGAAGGGGCCCTGGCATCTCGAAGGCGATTCGACTCGTATCCCTCTCACTCTCGTAAAGACGATGCGGATCTCGTCGGCTCGCCAACAATGGAGAACCAGGGGCGTTGTTGGTATAAGGTCATATGACTGCGAATTCGACTTGGTATTCAGGGCTGATGGCACGGTTGCCAAAGCGCACTTTTCCTTGCAGCGCTGAACTGATCAAATTGGCTTTGTGTATTCTCGCGAATTGGCGGTAGTGGGAAGGTTTCCGGGACTATTTGTGGCGAATCCCTGATCGCTACCGCCTCGTCACGCTGCCTGCCGCTAACTCATCGACGGCACGACATGAGAGCTGCAGGAACCTCCCAGCTACGGTCAAGATGCGGCTGGGTACTCCGGCAAACACTCCGGCAGAGCGTCCTCCAATGACAACGGACAGGGTAGTTTATCGCCGAGCAGCGGATGACCAATCCGGTGACCGGAGCACGCTTCGGTTTGCATCGAGTGCACCGGGCTTCCAATCGGCCGTGAAGCAATTTTGCAGCAGTAGCATACACCGATCGGTTTGGGCTAAAGGTCTGGCGGATCGAGCGGCCCGGTGGCCTCCTGGACCGCTCGAGTCGTCCCCGGCGGTGTCCGCGCCAAATGGCGGCGCGGCGGCTGCCTCGCGTGCTGTGAGCGCTCGCCGATTGCCCGGCGTCAAGTTTGTAGGAGTGTGAACTGGGGGAGTCAGGGAAGGGCCGTTTTCTACCAAGGGCATCTCCTGGAGTGGGATAGAACCTTGAGGCGAAGTATTTGTCGCGTTTGGATCTCGAAGTATGTTCTCGTGGCCGGCATCCTGCTGTCTTGCTCTTGCGACGGTTCGACTGCCCCGGGGATCGCGCATAACTGGCCCTCTATTGCGGCAGGCGCAGGTTTCTCCTGTGGCCTCACCCAAGAGGGAACCGCCTACTGTTGGGGCGCCAACAACGTGGGCAGCCTCGGCACGGGTGTGGACTCCAGCACCAGGTCCCCGGCAAGAGTCGCCGCTCAAACAAGCTTCGCTCTCCTGAGTCCGGGTGGGCACACTTGCGGCGTCACCACCAGCGGGGTCCCCTACTGTTGGGGGCGCAATCCGTTCGGTGAGCTCGGGGATGGCACCGACAGCAATCGCTTAGCTCCAGTCGCGGTCTCGACGACGCGCCGATTCTCCACAATCAGCGCCGGCGACCTCCATTCGTGCGCCCTCGCGACCGACGGCACGGCGTTTTGCTGGGGACGAAACGACATCGGCCAGCTCGGAGTTTCAAGTGATACGTTCCAGCTCCTCGTCCCGGCGGCTGTCTACGGCACGACAAAGTACCGATCCATTAGCGCTGGAGAGAGCTACACGTGTGCCGCGGCGACCGATGGAGACGGGTGGTGTTGGGGCTACAACGGGGGCGGGCAACTCGGGGACTCCCTGTACTTCTTCGTCCGCTTTCCGGTGCTCGTGGAGGGCGGGCTTAAGTTCGAGTCGATCAGCACCGGGACAGATCATACGTGTGGCGTGACCACTGTGGGGGCGGCGTATTGTTGGGGCGTTGGCACGGCAGGCGAGCTAGGCAACGACACTCTCGGCGTCTTTCTCATTCCTCAGGCAGTACGCGGCGGGCACGTGTTCGCCTTCGTGGGGAGTGGCGAACGATTCTCATGCGGTCTCACGACGGACGGTGTAGCCCTCTGCTGGGGCGACGGGCCCAGCGGCGAGCTGGGTAATCTCTCGACATCGCGCAGCTTCGTGCCATTGCCCGTGACCGGGAATCTGAGATTCTCCTCGCTGTCGGTAGGCAAAGACCACTCCTGCGCAGTGGCAACGGACGGCCAGGCGTATTGTTGGGGTGCCAACGCAACCGGCCAGTTAGGGAACGGAACGACGATGTTCAGCTTCGTGCCCGTCCCCGTAGGCGCCCCGCTGGAATGATGATTCGACCATTCACACTACTTGTTCTCGTGCTGCCGCTAGTGGCGTGCGGCGACTCAGTCTCCCCGCCGACGGTAGCGGCGATCCTCGTTACCCCACCAGGCGTCGTCTTCGAAACGGGGACGTCAATTCAACTGACGGCGGCCACTGTGGATGCGGCAGGTGACACGATTGCCGGCACCGGTGTCTCCTGGAGCAGTTCCGATACGACCCGCGCCGTGATCACGACGGGCGGTCTGTTGACGGCCATCCGCCCCGGCATCGCCAACGTTACTGCATCGGTGGGCAGCATTCAAACCGAAGTCCCGGTCGCCGTGCTCGCCCCCGTCGTCACAGTGATCGTCGTCCCGGATACCCTAACCTTGCACATCGGCAACCAAGACTTCCTCATCGTTGAATTGTCGGACTCGTCCGGGGCGCCACTGTTCGCCCGCTTTTCAACCTGGAGTGTGTCTGATAGCTCGGTTCTCCGCCTCACGAACCTAGGTCCCACCAGTGCTGGGATTCAGATCGACGCGTTGGCACAGGGTGTGGCGCAGGTTACGGTTTCCTCGGGGACGCACGTGGACACGGCTACGGTCACGGTCCTACCCTAGCACCACGACGGGGGAATTGGTCGTGGCAATGCGCGAGCGCGGGCTCATTCCCGAGCCACACGGTGGAGCGTTGATGTCTGGGGGCGGGTTCCGTCCCGGTTCAGGGCGTCCGAAGAGTGTGGTCAAACTTGCCCTGAAACAGGCCAAAGACCTTCGACGCCAGCTTCAGCTCGCCGCTTAGTTCAGGGTTGACCAGTCAGTCCCGACCGCGGATCGCTTCCGAGCTATCAACTTCATCCTGAAGCTGGCCCGCTTCGGCTGGGAGGAACGCTGTCTCTCGAAGGGTTCGACCTTCAGCGTGATGCGCCGCACGCCTAAGGAGAGAACCGGGATCCGAGCCCGCGCGAAACTGGCGCACCGTACATGAGCAAACGCCCGTCGAGAACCGTACCAGCGATTCAGTTGGGCCTTCCGGACGAAAGCGAAGGCCCGTCGTCAGACCGGCCAGAGGCACTCGCCAACTGGTCTCCCGTCTGCACGACAACGCATGCTTCGGCTGTGCGCCGAGCACGATTGGGATTACCCGCTCATCGCTGCGGCTATGTGCGTCGGCAAGAGCACTTTGTACCGACGCCTCTCCCGGCTCGGGATTAGCCTGCGCGGAGGTGGGATTTCCCACTAATTCCCATCCATTCCCACTGTTCCCGGCTATTCCCATCCAGTCTCACGGGTCACTGAGTCATACACCGCGCTAACCGATTCACCCAGGAGTGTTTGGCGCATCCGACGGCACCGGCACGTTGAGTGCCTGGGGTAACGGTCGGACCTCTCCATCGGAGCCCAATCCCAATGCGCCGCCCGTTCGTCTGCCGCGTTCTCGTCTCGTTGTTCGTCGCAGTCGCTGTGGCACACCTCAGCCCTAGGGAAGCGAGCGCTCAATGTGGCCCACTTGCTCCCCAAGTGCTCCCACAGTCTGGCGGGCCCTGCTACGGCGTAACCGTCACGCCAGACAACATCAGTACGGCCGGACGAACCACCAACACTGCTGGCTACTACACCGAGACCTTTTGGGTTGCGAACTTCGGTACAGAATCGGACACGTATGCGCTGACCTGTCACGGTATCACGAATCTGAGTTGCACGAGCCTCAGCCAGAACCAGGTCACGCTGGCCGGCGGAACGCAGACGACGATCGTGGCCCACTACAACACTGGCTCACGGGGCATAGGCACGCTCTCGCTCACGGCCGTAGGGTCAGGGGTAAGCGACAGCGGTTATTACACCGTTCCCGTCGGCGCGCCGATCGTCGACACGTTGGCATTCAGCCAGACGAAACAGGATTTCGGCCGCTGCGCGCAGGCGTGCTTCGCGGCGACCTATGCACAGGGTACCGTGCCCTACTTTTCTCTGGACGCCCCGCGCAATGTTACGCTGGCCTATAACGGCAGCCGTTTCAAGCCCAAGCCGTTCATTCTCGTGAACGTGACGGCGGACCCCTCGGGCGTGCCCAGCGAATACCGCCTCCAGGTCAAGGTGAACGGCGCGCTGGTGACATTCCTCAATGGGGAGCAGACGCTGCGGTTCAACCCGGGTACGGGCACTGTGCGACTTGGCGGGCAGTTCGACGCCACGACCTACGCCACTGGCGCCTACGCGATGGACATAATCGTCTCGGGGTTGTACGGAACAACGCTCCTCGCCAACGACGTCGTGACCAAGCTCGTTGTGGTGAACGAGACCAACAATCCGATCGCGGGTGGATGGACATTGGCGGGGGTCCAGCGAGCCTATACTACATCGGGGGGGGTCCTGATCACTGAAGGAGACGGGAGCGCGGTGCTCTTCACCGCAGTCGGCAGCACCTACACTGCGCCTGCGGGGGAATTTTCGACCCTAGTTAGCGGCACTCCCTACGGCGCCGGATGGACGCGCAGGTTTCCGGACTCCACGAAGGTCCTCTTCGACGCCACCGGCAAAATGATCGAAGTGCGCGACCGGTTCGTGAACAAGACGACGATCACCTACGATGCGAGCAGCCGCATCTGGAAGATCACCGACCCGCAGGCTCTCGTGACCACCCTGGTCTACGGGGCTAACGGGCTCAGCACGATCACCGGCGCAGGAAGCCCGGTCCGCGTCACGAATGTCACCGTGGACGCCAGCAAGCGGCTCACCGCGATCCAGGACCCCGACAACGTCAGCACGACCTTCGGTTACGATGGGATCCTGAGACTCAACGCGATCACCAACCGCAACGGCAAGACCACGACGTTGGCGTACGATCCAAATTTCGGGACGCTGGCAACCGTCACGGCCCCCGCCGTGGCGATCTACGGGCAGCAGAACCCGGTCTCGCCGGTCACGACCCTTGGCGCCTGGCAGAAGGTCAGCGTGCCATCCGGAGCGACGAGCGGCACGCCGTTCACTCCGGTGCTGGCCGACTCTGTCAAGGCGAGCGTGACCGAGCCCGGCGCCGCGATCACCCGGTTCACCGTGAACCGCTGGGGCAGCCCGGCTCGCACCACCGACCCCCTGGGTCACCTGACCACGGTCGTCTACGACGCCAATGGCCTCCCGACGTCGGTGCTATACGCGTCGGGCGGCAAGGACACGACCGCGTATAACGCGAGCGGGCTCCCCGTCTACGTAAAGTCTCAAGGCGATTCAGCCACGAGCCTCCGTTACGCCGGGTGGGCGCGGGTCGATAGCGTGTGGGGGACCGGCCGCCGCGCCGAACGGTATTTCATCGGGGCGATAGGTAAAGTGGATTCGATGCGGATAGCGGGCGGTGCACCCGGTGGTGCGATCGTGACCAAGTACACGTATGACGCGCTGGGACGGCTGATCAAGACGACCGATCCCGAGGGTCACTTGCTGGGCCAAACGTGGTTCCTGGGTGCGAACGGTAACCGCAGCCGCGACTCACTGTCCGGAAACCGCGTCACCACCCGTCTCTATGACGCCTACGGTCGAGATACGGCTATCCAGGCGCCGCAGTCGGGCCTGGTTCGCACGCACTACGATGTGCTGAACCGTCCAACCCAGGTCTATAACGGGGTGTATCCCAACCCGATCGTCACGGCGTACGATTCGCTCTACGTCCGCAGCGTCACCGACTACAAGGGACAGGTGTACGGCTTCACTCATAACGCGTTGGGCTGGGTTACCCAACGCACCGACCCGGCGGGGCGTTCTCAGCTCTACGCGTACAGCCTGGACGGCGATCTCAAGCGCTGGACGAACCGCCGCGGGGACTCGTTGCTCTACGCCTACGACGCGCTGCATCGGCCCACCAGCAAGACGGGAAGCCACTCAGCTGCCGAGAGCTGGAGCTACTCGACGGACGGCCGCAGCGGGAAGAGCGTGAGCCCCGTCGCCACCGATTCGGTGTTTCTCAGCATCCTCGGCCGGCCTGATTCGCTGAAGACCTTCATGGCGGGCCAGACCTATCGCCGGTTGTATCACTACACGCCGGCGGGGCAGCTCGACAGCGTCGGCATCACGGGGGGCGGCATCGCCTTCCTGTCGCGGCGCTACGTGTACAACGCCGCGCAAGGCACGCTCACCGGGATCAAGTTGGCCGGTGCCGAGACCGACTTTTCGCTCAATCGGGATTTCCAGCCTGCGACGGTCACTTTCCCTGGCGGGGAGCAGGTGAACCAGCAGTTCTACTCGCTGCACGGGATGGCGCACGTGAGCACTCTGGCCTCCTATGCTGGCGATGTGGCGTTCTCGGTACTGTTCGATTCCCTGGGACGGATCACCCGCCAGGTCGACGGCAGCGGCACGAGCGGGCTGGCGTATTTCTACAATGGGCTCGGCCGGCTCGTGGCCGACACCAACATCAACGCCCCCTTCGCGCCCCCAGGGTGCGAGGGCACGACCACCAATCCGCCGCCGTTGATCACGGACCAGGGGGACCTGTGCGTGGTCAATGGGACCTGGCAGGTAGGCGCGGGGCGGGCGTACGCCTACGACTCTGTGGGAAACCGGAAGGACCAAGGCGGCACCTATCTCACCGGTAACCGCATCAGCGCGTTCGCGGCGTGCACCTATGCCACGGACAACGACGGCAACGTGACGACGCGGACGTGCGGGGCCCAGACCGACAACTTTTACTGGTCCGCCGAGTCGCGGCTGGACAGCATGACGGTGGTGGGTAAACGGGTGGGGTTCCGTTACGATGCGGCGGGGCACCTGGTCCGCAAGGACACGACCGGGGTGATCGAACGGTATTTCCTGTGGGACGGCGGCAACCTCCTGGCCGAGTTGAATGCTACCGGCACGGGGAAAGTCGCCGAGTACTCGTACAACGGCATGGACAACCTGCACGCGTTGATCGTTGGGGGTTCGAAGTACTACGCGCACTCCGATGCGTTGGGGAATGTGATTGCGCTCACCGACAGTGTGCAGTTCACGAAGCGGTTCTACGATTACGACGCGTGGGGCAAGGCAGCGGGAGGCTCTGACATCTTACCCTTCAACAACGCAGACCGGGCACGGTGGAAGGGGGCGTTGTGGATGGGGCCGGAGGACGACATCTATTACATGCGGAATCGGTGGTATGACCCGAAGAGTGGACGGTTCCTCTCCGAGGATCCTATCGGCCTTGGAGGTGGTCTCAACTCCTACACATTTGCGGCCGAGGACCCTATTGACCACAATGATCCGATGGGAACTTGTCCGTCGGGCTCGCAGCTCAATATGACGCTTGATGAGGAGAGCGGGACCTGGACGGCGACTTGTGTAAGCACCTATGGCGATGGGGGTGGTGCCCCGGGAAGCATGCGCGGGGCGGATTACGCTGGGGCGTTCGGGATGCCCAACGCGATCAGCGGTGGTTGGGACCTCAGCGGGATGGCGAACTCATGGGGTTTCGCGGTTGGCCATCTTGTCGGACCGCTCGCCCGCCAAAGCGATGATTGGAAGCGGTGTGAACCCACAGGTATAGCGTTTACAACTGAGAGGTCGCAGGACATCAACGGAATCGATGGCATCTGGCTGCTAAAGCGGGTCAAGATTATTGATTACTTCAAATTCGCTGGCGTCCGGACACCAATCCCCGGGGGGGTGGGCGTATACACTGGTATACTGGTGCCTTCGCATCGCGAAGGCCGACGTCCGCCGACGATGCCTGGGTCGACTGGCTTCATGCAGGCTAACGGGCTCGTGCTCTGCGCCGCAGGCTACGGGATTTTCGAGGCAACCCCAAACGAGGTGAGCCCGTGATTTCTGCAAAGCTCGGAGGACCGAGACAGTTCACGGCAGTCAGTCTGGCACTGGCTACGGTCCTCCAGATGTCGCACACGTGGCCCACGTTGCATGCGCTTCACAAGGAGAAGGATCGAAGCATAAGCCTAGCGCGGGAGCTATTTATGGATTCCTTGGAACGGGACGCGGCACGAATTGCGCTCTTGGCCCTTAGGGCTTCAGTGGAATCTGGCAACCCTCAGGTGGTTGAACGGCTGGTTGTATCACCGTCCCGCGAACCGTTGACGGTGGACCAGACGGTGGAGGTCCTTGCTTCTATCGGAAAGCCTGTTGATTGTGGCGCCGAACAAGTGGGCGATACTCTTGTAATGAACTGTCGCCAACTAAGCTCCAATGCCGAAATCCTGGACCGTCAAGCGGTCGCGTCCGCTTTACTGGGCGACTATGGACCTGGTGTGGCAGTCAGAGCGGAGCCTACCGGTACCCAAAACCTAATCCTATTGCGTACTGCCCATGATTCCCTAGTGGTGAGTATTGATGCGTTCAACAAGTGGACCTACGACTACTCCCTGCCGCTTGGACTGGGGCTTACGATCAGACCACCGCGGCCCGATGAGCAATCGCCGCGGGTCGTTTGCGTCGTCTTGATGGGAAAACCCAAGCCAATGGATCCGCAAGTAATCCTGGATAGTATAAATCCGCGATAGAGCGTTGGTGAATTTCTCAATGGCCAGCGGACATATCTGGCCGGCCCCGTCACGGCAGTGAATCGAGCTCCACCCATGCAATGTCCCGGCACACCGGCCCAGAGATCGAAGACCACCTCTTGATCGGCTGGCGACCTTCTGGCGCAGACAGCACTACGGCAGTGAATCGAGGTCCACCCACGCACTGTCCCGCCACACCTCGATGCTGGTGATCGGATGAATCTCCCACAGCGTCTGGCGATACTTCCCCAGATGATCCGGGTGCTGGGGATCGAACATCAGCCACCCCCCGATGCGGACCTGGTTGGGAGCGTCCAGCCATGAGGACAGTCGCGCCACCGTCCATCCTGAATGCCGGCGCCGCACCCGCGGCGTCGTCTCCACCACCACCGCACTCACCTCCCCCTGTCCCGCCTGGGCGACGAGCGCAACATGCCAGTCGACCAGTGGGGCAGCGTGCCGATGGCAGTTGGTCGACTCGCCGCTGCCCCAGGTCTGCGGCTTGATGGCCACGATGTAACCGATGACCGATACGGCGGCGCCCTCGTAGGGCGCGATCACCTGCAGCTGCGCGGGCGTCCACTGGCCGCGGTTCCGCGGTGCGGACTGGGGAGAGGGCAGCCTGGTCAGGGCAGGGAAGCGCGCGGTATGGTAGGCCGCCGGCACATCCTCACGGTTCTTGCGCCGGTTGGTGGCCGTGTCGCCGGCGCCGCTGCCGGTCGGGCCGCAGGAATCCACGCCGCTGATGAACCATCTCGTCGTGCCCGGCGGGTGCTCCCACCCGGTGGAAATCGAGTCGGCGATCGCGCCGCTCGGGAAGGGTTGCGGACGCACCAGGCGTATGTTGCGGCCCCACACCCACCCACTGTCGTCCTCCTCGGTCACGACATGACGGAAGCCGTTGACGGTGACCGTATCGAGCAGGTCCACCTCGTCGGGCGGGCGCAGCAAGAGGATGCGCGGGTGCGTCGTGGATGGGTCGCGCCGCAAGTTGACGTTGCGGGTGACCTGCAGCGTCGCCTGCGCGGCGATCGGGAGCGCCGCACCCATAGTCGTGACTGCTACGGCGGCGAGGGTGACGAGCCTCATGGGACGTTGGGCACCGGTGCCGTGGGCGAACCAGCCGTCGCTACCCGACAGGGCGCCCTCCATGATGGGCACCACGA
>Ga0307281_10000037_pt1 | contig 28202 bp, 28 predicted proteins | sample ER_DNA_120_FD_194486 | JGI IMG/M metagenome (GOLD analysis project Ga0307281, IMG submission 194486) | Bulk soil microbial communities from the East River watershed near Crested Butte, Colorado, United States - ER_DNA_120 | ecosystem: Environmental > Terrestrial > Soil > Floodplain | place...
AACGTCGTGCGAGTGGCGATCCAGGCCCTCGCCGCGGTGTTGGGTGGGACTCAGTCGCTGCACACGAACTCGTACGACGAGGCGCTGGCCCTGCCCACGCAGGCCAGCGCCACGCTCGCGCTGCGCACCCAGCAGGTGTTGGCCCACGAGACCGGCGTTCCCGAGGTGGTGGATCCCGTGGGCGGCAGCTGGTACGTCGAACGCCTCACCGACGACCTGGAGCGGGACGCGGGCGCCCTCATCGAGCAGGTCGAGTCTCTGGGCGGGGCGGCACGCGCCATCGAGCGCGGTTTTTTCCAGGAGGCCATCGCGCGCAGCGCCTACGAGCAGCAACGCCGGGTGGAGTCGGGGGATCAGGTGGTGGTCGGTGTGAACCGCTTCGATGACGGCTCGGGCGTACCGACGGTGGCCCAGCCCGACTACCAGGCGCTGGCGGCGGGGCAGAGGCGCCGGGTCGCGGAGGCGCGTGCTCGGCGCGATGGGGGAGTGGTGGCACGGGCGTTGGCGGGGTTGCGGGATGCGGCCACCTCGGCCACCGACTCGCTCATGCCGCGGATCCTCGACGCCGTCCGGGCGCGCGCCACGGTGGGGGAGATCAGCGACGTGTTACGCGAGATCTGGGGGGTGCATCGCCCATCGACGTGATGGCGAGTTGCCAGCCTTCCGGATTCTCCGCAGACTTGTACCAACCGATTCGCACACTCGATCAGGAGCCTCCCCCATGCGCCCTCGCTGCCATGATCTCGTGCTCGCCATGGCGATGCTCGCCGCCCCGGCGGCGTCGCAGCAGCTGCAATACCCGCCGGCTTCGAAAGGGAGCGTCAGCGACGACTACTTCGGGCACCACGTGGCGGATCCCTATCGCTGGCTCGAGGATCTCGACGCCCCGGCCACGAAAAGCTGGGTGGACGCCGAGAACACCCTGACCTTCGCCTATCTGGCGAAACTGCCGCAACGCGACTCGATCCGCGCCCGCCTCACGGCGCTCTGGAACTACCCGAAGATGAGCGTCCCGGTACGCGAAGCGGGGCAGCTCTGGTTCCGCCGGAACACGGGTTTGCAGCGGCAATCGGTCCTGTACCGCGCGACCGCCGCGGGGGCCTCGCCGGTCGCGGTGCTCGATCCCAACGCGCTCTCGCCCGACGGCTCGATCGCCGTGGCCCAGTGGTCGGTTTCTCCCGATGGGCGCACCCTGGGCTACAGCGCGGCAGCGGGAGGCTCGGACCTCCAGGACATCCACATTCGCGATCTCGCCACCGGCCGGGACCTGCCCGACGTCGTGCTGCACGTGAAGTTCACCGGCATGTCCTGGACCCAGGACAGCAAGGGATTCTACTACTCGCGCTTTCGCAGCTCGGCCGAGCACGCCAGCCTGCGCGAGGCGAATACCCACCACCAGCTGTGGTATCACGCCCTCGGTGGGACCGCCGACCGGATGGTGTTCGAACGAGCGGACGACTCCACCGCCTTCGTCGGCGGGGGGACTTCGGACGATGGCCGCTGGCTGTTCGTGACATCTGCCAGCGGCACGTCCAACAACCGGCTCTGGCTGGCCGACCTGAAGGATGCGCGCCACCCCGACATCGCCGCCCCGTTCTATCCGGTGACGCTCGCGGAGGACGCCGACTACAACCCCCTCGGCGTGGTGCGGGACACGCTATACCTCTTCACCAACTGGATGGCCCCGCGCGGCCGCATCGTCGCCGTGACGGTGGGCGACAGCGATCGGACGCACTGGCGCACGGTCGTCCCCGAGGGGCCGGATGTGTTGAGCGCCAGCCAGCTCGTGGGGGACAGGCTCGTCCTGGGGTATCTGGTGGACGTGCAGAGCCGCATCCGGCTCTACGATCTCGCCGGCGGATCGCGCGGCGAGGTGTCGCTCCCCGACGTGGGGAGCGCGGGCGGGCTCTCGGGCCGCACCGACGGCACCGATTTCTTCTTCTCCTTCAGCTCGTACCTGCGGCCCCCGACGGTGTACCGCTACGACCTGGGGACCGGAAAGCTCGAGCCGTTCCAGCCGGTGACGACGCCGTTCGATCCCGCACCCTACGAAACCCGCGCCACGTTCTACCAGTCGAAGGACGGCACGCGGATTCCGATCTTCATCACGGCGCGCAAAGGACTGGCGAAGGACGGCAGCCACCCCACGCTGCTCTACGGCTACGGCGGCTTCGACATCAATCTGACGCCATTCTACTCACCCGCCGTGGCCGCGTGGCTCGAGTTGGGCGGCGTATATGCCGTAGCCAACCTGCGCGGCGGCGGGGAGTATGGCGAAGCGTGGCACCACGCGGGGATGCTGGAGAAAAAGCAGACCGTGTTCGACGATTTCCTCGCCGCGGCGGAGTTCCTGGTGAGCGAGGGCTACGCCACACCGCGCACGTTGGCGGTCCAGGGCGGCTCGAACGGCGGATTGCTGGTCGGTGCCGCCATGACCCAGCGGCCCGAGCTGTTCGGCGTCGCGTTGCCTGCCGTCGGGGTCATGGACATGATGCGCTATCAGCGGTTCACCGGCGGCAAGTATTGGGCGGTCGAGTACGGCTCCTCCGACGACTCGAGCGACGTCGGATACCTGCTGGCCTACTCCCCGTTGCACAACCTGAGGCCGGGGGCCTGCTACCCCGCGACCCTGGTGACCACCGCCGATCACGACGATCGCGTGGTGCCGGGGCACTCGTTCAAGTTCGCGGCCACGCTGCAGGCCTCACAGGGCTGCGCCCGGCCCACGCTCATCCGGGTCGAGACCTCGGGCAGCCATGGGTACCGCCCGACCGACCGGGTGATCGCCGAGATCGCCGACGAGTATGCGTTTGCTCTCGCCAACCTCGGCGGGCCGACGCCGTAAGGCTCAGTAGGCGTAGTAGGACACGTCGGCGACCTCGCCTGCGGTGTCGAGCCAGAAGGTGACGAGCGTGGGGCCATCTTTGCCGGCGACCGCCAGATAGCATGAGCGCGCCAGGCGGACGCCGTGCCGCTCGAGCTCCAGGCGGGTGACGTCGTCGCAGCCGCGGTAGGTCGTCGCCGGATGATCGGCCAGGAGGGCGGCGAGGCTCCGGGCGTCCTCCGGCAGCAGGGTCTCGCGGAAGCCGCGCGCCGCGCGGAGTGCACTGTCGGCCGGGGTGGCGAGGTTTCCGAGGAACCCGACCAGCTTCTCCCCGAACCCTGCATCGGGGCTCACCGGCAAGGCGTGCGGCGGCACGAGCCCGCGCCGGTATACCGCCGCCACGCCGTACGCGATGGGACGCTGGAGCGTCTCGGCGAGATTGGCCAGCACGATCACGGAGAGGCTGTCGTCGGGGAAGCGCTGGATCATCGCCTTGAACCCCTGCCATGAGCCGGTGTGGCCGATGGCGTGATGTCCCCGGTACGGCGCGAGTCCCCAGCCGAAGCCGTAGTCCACGCTCCCGTCCCCGGCCAGCTTGGCTGGCGTCCACATCGCCGTGCGGCTGCGGGCTGAGAGGATCCGGCCCGCGGTGAGTCCCTGGTCCCACGCCACGAGATCCCGCACTGTGAGATAGAGAGCGCCATCTGCCGTCGTATTGAGCGACGGGGCCACCCACTCCTGGTTCTTGATCTGCCCGTCCACCAGGCGGTATCCATCGGCGCGGTTGTGCACGATGTCGGCTTCGCTGATGACGCGGGCGGTGCGCATGCCGAGCGGCTTGAACACGCGCTCTGCGAGGACGTCCCCGTAGAACTTCCCGGAAACCCGGTGGATGATCGCGCCGAGCAGCATGTACCCGGTATTGCTGTAGCTCCAGCGTGTCCCCGGCGCGAAGTCGAGCGGATGACGGGCGGCCACCCGCACCAGCTCGTCTTCGCTGTAATCGTGCCGCATGTCCACGAGGCTCGAGTCGGCATCTTCCTCGTACTCGTGGATGCCGGAGGTGTGCGTGAGCAGGTGACGGACCGTGATGCCACGCCAGACGGTGTCGCCCTCGGGGATGTGCTTGGTGACTGGGTCGTCCAGCCCCAGCTTGCCGTCCTCGACGAGCAGCAGCACGCCGGCGGCCGTGAACTGCTTGCCCACCGAGCCCGACTGGAACACGGTCGAATCGGTGGCGGGCACGCGCAGCTCGACGTTGGCAAAGCCGTAGCCGCGGGCCTTGATGACCCGGCCGTGCGAGATCACGGCCAGCGCGAGGCCGGGAATGCGCTGGCGTCGCATCTCGGCGATGACGAAGCGGTCGGCGGAGTCGGGGGCAGGGGGACGCTGCGCCGCTCCGCCGCGCGGCACGGCGAGGAACGACGCGGCCCAAAGGACCGCGCGGGCGGGTAGTCTCATGGGATCGAGCGGCCGAGCGAGACCGCCACCCCGGCACGAACCACGACCGTGCGCGCGCGCACCTGGATCACACGATCCTGACGCGAGATCAGCACCCCGTCCTGGTAGTTCTCCGTGGCCTGGTGCTGGGGAACGTGGTACCACCACGCGTCCAGCTCGAGCAGGGTGCGGGTGCCGTGATGGCCCAAGGTCGTGACCAGTCCCGCGTGCGGCACGTTGATGTGCTTGGCCCAAAGCCGGTCGACCCCGCCCCACGCGCGCAGCTCGACGCCTGCGCGGCTCAGCGGTACGAGCTGCAGCCGGACGCCCGTGGAGCCGAACGGGTAGCCGACGATGTCGGTGCCGTAGAAGCTGTAGTGCAGGGCAAAGGGTCCCGTCGGGGGCGGGGGCGGAAGGAACCCGTCGTAGCAGTGCTGGGTCTCGAGGCTCACGAATATCTGGCTCGCCGCCTCGACCGCGACCCAACGGCTCAGCCGCCGACGGAGGCGCGCGCCGAACGACCAGGCGGTCCCTGAGGTGCAGATCTGGTCCTCGGAGAAGCCGACAGCGGCGCTACGGGTGAAACCGACGTCCAGGACTGCTTCGAGCGGCACCCGCTCTGGCGACTGACCCGCCAAACCACCCGTGGCCACGAACGGCAGCAATAGCGTCGCCAGGCGGTACGCGCCGCCCGCCGGTCGATGCATCGCCCGGCCTCAGGCTCGCCTGGCGAGCCGCAGCAGCCAGATCAGCACCACGGCCCCCACAAAGGCCGTGACGAGCAACCCGATGAGCCCGCCGGCCGAGATGTTCAGCAGGCCGAAGATCCAGCCCCCCAGAAATGCCCCGACGATGCCGATCACCAGATCCCCGATCAGCCCGTAGCCCTTGCCCCGCATCATCTTGCTGGCGAGAAAGCCGGCGGCGAGGCCGATCAGCAGGAACCAAATCAGATTCGTGCCCGACATGGTACCTCCTTGAAGGTTTCGGTCCTACGCGACTTTCGTCGGTCAAAACGTACCGTGCGAGCCATTCGGGCGCGAGCGCGATATGTTGCGCCCCATGCGCGCTCTTCCCGCCGTGTGGTGCTGGGTGGTCGTCTCACTGCCAAGGGTCGTCGCCGGCCAGGGGGGTGCGCGCCCTTCCTACCGTGACCCCGCGCGCCCGCCGGCGGCGCGCGCCGAGGATCTGCTGCGGCGCATGACGCCGGAGGAAAAGTTCTGGCAGCTGTTCATGATTCCCGGCGACCTGGATGATCCGGCCCACGACTACTCCCACGGCGTCTTCGGTCTGCAGGTCCCGCCGGGTGGACCGCCCGACGGTGCGGCCCGCGCGCAGGCGGAGCGCATCAATGCCATCCAGCGCTATTTCGTTGGGCACACCCGGTTGGGCATCCCCATCATCCCGTTCGAAGAAGCCGTCCACGGCCTGGTGCAGTCGGGAGCGACGGTCTTCCCCCAGGCGATCGCCCTGGCCGCGACCTGGGACACGACGCTCGTCGCCCGGGTGGCACAGGCGATCGCGCGCGAGACGGCGAGCCGCGGGATCCGCCAGGTGCTCTCTCCGGTCCTGAACCTCGCCCGCGACGCGCGCTGGGGCCGGGTCGAGGAGACTTATGGCGAAGACCCCTATCTCGCCTCGGCGATGGGACGCGCGTACGTCGGGTCTTTCGAGCGGGCCGGCGTCGTCACCACTCCCAAGCACTTCGTCGCGAACGTGGGGGAGGGGGGCCGGGACAGCTATCCAATCGACGACGACGAGCGGTTGCTCGCGGAAGCGTATTTCCCGCCCTTCGAATCGGCGATCCGGCAGGGAGGCGCGCGCTCGGTGATGGCGGCGTACAACTCGGTGGACGGGGCTCCGGCGACGCAGAATCGGCGCCTGCTTACCGAGACCCTCAAACAGCGCTGGGGCTTCTCCGGATTCGTCATCTCCGATGCCGCGGCGACGGGGGGCGCCACGGTGCTGCACATGACCGAGGCCACGACCGCGGACGCCGCGCGGGACGCGTTCGCCGCGGGGCTCGATGTCATCTTCCAGTCCTCCTATGAACAGTATCGGCCATACCGGGAGGCATTCCGCCACGGGTTGATCGCCGACTCCGTGGTCGATTCGGCGGTGGCCCGGGTGCTGCGCGTGAAGCTGGCGCTCGGGCTGTTCGAGCACCCGTATGTTGCTCCGGACAGCGCCGCCTACTGGAACGGCCATGCGACGCACCGCGCGCTGGCCCTGGACGCGGCGCGCGAGGGGATCGTGCTGCTGCGCAACGTCCGCCGTACCCTCCCGCTGCGAGACACTCTTCCATCCCTGGCGGTGATCGGCACGGACGCCGCGGAGGCGCGGCTGGGCGGGTATAGCGGGCCGGGAACCAGGCCGGTCTCCATCCTCGAGGGGATCCGGGGGAGGTTCGCGCGTGGCCGGATTGGTTACGCGCCCGGCCCCGGACGGATCTCACGCGAGCTCGCGACGGTTCCGGCAGGGGCGTTGCACTCCGACTCTTCCGGCACGAGCGTTCCGGGACTCGAGGGCGAGTACTTCGACAACATCGGGTTGGTCGGTCCGCCACGGTTGGTGCGCCGCGACGCAGGGATCGACTTCGGCTGGACCCTCGCCTCGCCTGGACCCGGCTTGGACCGCGACTGGTACTCGGTTCGCTGGTCCGGCACCCTCACCGTGCCCGCCGGGGGCGTGCGCCGTTTCGGTATCCTCGGCAGCGACGGGATGCGCCTCCTCCTCGACGGCCAGTTGTTGATCGACGATTGGGAGAAGCGCTCGGCCGGACCACAGGTGGCCGACGTGGTGCTATCGGGAGGCAGCGTCCACGCGCTACAGGTCGAGTTCTTCGAGACCACCGGGAACGCGCACGTGCGACTGGTCTGGGACGCGGGCGTGGTCGACGACTGGCGCTCGCAGATCGACAGCGCGGTGCACCTCGCGCGCCGCAGCGCGGTCGCCGTCGTGGTCGCCGGGATCGAAGAGGGGGAGTTTCGCGATCGCGCATCCCTCGGTCTGCCGGGGCACCAGGCGGAGCTGATTCGGGCCGTCGCCTCGTCCGGGACACCGGTCGTCGTAGTGCTGATCGGCGGCAGCGCCGTCACCATGCCGTGGCTCGAGGAGGTGGACGCGATCCTCGATGCCTGGTATCCGGGCGAGGTGGGAGGGCAGGCGGTGGCCGAGGCGCTGTTCGGTGACGCAAATCCCGGGGGACGGCTCCCTATCACGTTCCCGATCGCCGAGGGTCAGCTGCCACTCTATTACGACCACAAACCCACCGGCCGCGGGGACGACTACTGGGATCTCACGGGGCAGCCGCTCTTTCCCTTTGGCTATGGGCTGTCCTACACGGCGTTCGACTACTCCGGCCTAGCGATCGAACCGGTGACGATCGCGGCCGCCGACAGTGCGCTGGTGCGCTGCCGGGTTCGGAACGTCGGGGGCGTGGCGGGCGACGAAGTGGTGCAGCTCTACCTGCGCGACGAGCTCGCCTCGGTCCCACGCCCGGTGCTGCAGCTCGCGGGATTTCAGCGGCTGCACTTGGCGCCCGGGGAAGTGCGCGAGGTCGTCTTCCGCCTGGGGCCCGAGCAGTTGCGCCTGTTGAACCGGGACCTTCATTGGGTGGTGGAGCCTGGCACGTTCCGCGTGCTGGTAGGTGGCTCGTCGCGGGACATCCGCCTGCGGGGCGCGCTCACCGTCCGGCCGTGATGCGGCGGCCGCCCGCGAGCCGGATCTCGACCGGGCCATCGGGGCCGGATGGGAATCGGAGTGTGGTCACGGCACCGCTCTGCGGGTCGTAACCGGTGAATTCCCCAGTCGTCTGGGGAAAGAACATGACGTCGACGGGGACGCCAAGACGGTTCGTCGCGGCATACAGGTAGCCCGGGTCGGACCGCAGCGCCAGTGTGTCGTCGCCCGCGACGAACCGCCCGGCGTAGGTCCGGATGGCCGCAGGCATCAGGTCGTTCACGCGAGGGGGGAGGTCGGGATTGCTGTCGCCGAACACGATCGCCGGGAGCGACCGGTTCAGTGTCCTACGCCAGCGCTGCCGCAGGTTGTTCGATGCCCAGATGATGACCACTCGCTCGCGCGGATAGTACAGCAGCTGGCTCGCGAAGTCGTCGGAGCCGCCGCCCTTGTCTATCTGCAGTCTCCCCTCCGCGTTCACGGCTACGTGCCAGCCGTACGCTTCGCTCGGGCGCGGTGTGAACGCGCGGCGCCGCTCCTCCTCCGGCAAGATCCGTCCGTCCTCGATGGCCACGAGCCAGCGGTACATGTCGCCTACCGTGGACCAGATGCCGCCCGCGCCGACGGTTCCCCACACGTAGGGGTTGGGCGGCCCGGGATGCAGCGCGGCGGGCGTGCCGACGTACCCGTGTGCTGCCATCGTGTCGTCGGGATGGACCTCGGGGCGAAAGAACGCCGTTCCCATCCCGGCCGGCGTGAAGAGGTGGCGGCGAACGTAGTCCTCGTAGCGCTCTCCACTCGTAACCTCCACGACCGCGGCGAGCAGGGAGAACCCTGCGTTGGAATAGCGATAGGCCGCCCCCGGCGGTGACTCGCGCGGCGTGCGTTTGACGCTCTGCACGAATGCGTCCCGAGTGTCCCCGGCGAGCTCGCTGCCTTCCGCGATGAGACCGGACGTGTGGGTGGCGAGCTGCTCGATGGTCGCGCCCCGCTTCTCCGGAGGAAACGCCCCGAGATGGCGCTCCACCGCGTCCGCCGGCGTGAGTCGCCCCGCCGCCGCGAGTTGGAGAATCGCCGCGCCGGTGAAGGTCTTCGTGATGGAGTTCATTTCGAAGCGGGTGGCGGCGGTATTGCGGATAGCGCGCGTCGCGTCTGCCAGGCCGTACCCCTTGAGCAGGACGACGCGCCCGTCGCGCGCCACCAACACGCTGCCCCAGAACCCGTACTGCGCGTAGCGGCTGAGCGCCGAGTCCAGCCGGGCACCAAGCGCTCCTGCGACCCGTTCGGAAGCGAGCGAGTCGGGGGTCGCTGTCGCCTGTGGGAGCGTCAGCGCCAACAGCAGCTGGAGCGCTCCCGGAACGACCGTCACTGCGCCCTCCTACGGAGCGACGATCGTGGCGTGGGCGATGGAATCGAGTTGTGGGAACTGGCTGCGGAGGTAGTCATTGCCCTGCATCTCGATCCGCCCCTGTTCAGGTTGCTCGCCGTATCCCGCGTAGATCCGGTCGACCACGTCCATCCCGTCCACCACGCGCCCCACCGGAGAGAAACCCATGGCGTCGAGCCGCGAGTTGTCACCGAAATTGATGAACATCTGGGTGGTGCGGGTCGCGGGGCCGCCGGTCGCGAAGGTCAGAGTGCCGCGCGTGTTGTGCTGCGCCACGGGATCGTCGGGAATCGAGGCCGCGCGCCAGGGTGCCGAGATGGCCGGGGAGCCGGAGAGGCCGAACTGGACCACGAATCCGGGGACGACCCGGAAGAAGCGGGTGCCGTCGAAGAAGCCGTGGCGCACCAGGTTGTAGAACCGGTCGGCACCGAGCGGCGCCCACGCGCGCGTCACTTCCACGGTGAAGCTCCCCGCGCTGGTCTCGAATCGGGCCCGATAGCTGGTGGGCGCGGTGGCCTTCATCTCGGCCGACGCGGGGTCGAGCAACGCCTCCGTCCCCGCAGACGGCTGGGGCTGACCGCCACGTTTGCACGATCCGAGTACGCCCGCCACCATGGCGAGCACGATCGCCTGTCGTCGCATGCGACGCTTCCTCCTGCCAGAGGTGAGATGGGCCCGGCTGACAGGAGGAAAACTACCATCGTCGCGTATTCTTCTGCGAGGCCGGGCCCTATTCCCCCGACTGCGCCGTCGTCCCGTTGAGGAACGCCGCCAGCGCTGCGATCTCCCGTGGGGCGAGGTTCAGATTGGGCATCTCGAAGCCATTCGCTCCGCGGGTTGTGGCGATGTTGGGGTCGGCGAGGAAGCGCTGCAGGTAATCCGTGGTGAAGCGGCGTCCCGTCAGATCGGGCCCCACATCCACCACACCGCTCGAAGGAACGTCGGGGTGGACGTGGCAGGTGACGCACCCCTTCGCCACGAAGAGATGCCGGCCGCGTTCGGCCGCCACGATCTCGGGGGCGGCTCGGCCCGGGCTCACCGCGGGCACGGGCATCAGCGTCAGGTTGCTGTTACCGAAGCCCGAGTACACGGTGATCGTCCAGGCGCCGGCGTGGGGCAAAGTGAAGGACGCGCGATATCGCCCGGCCGAAGTTCCGGGCTGTGCCGCGGCACTCACTTGCTCCCCGCCTGCCTCGGCGACCACCCGGGGCTTCAGGTTGGAGAGCAGCGTGTGACCGTGCTGGCGCACCGTGAAGTCGAGCGTGACGGGCTGCCCGACGACGATCTGATCGGGCAGATCCTGCACCGTGATCACCGCCCAGCCGCCGAGGTTCAGCGTGAGCAGCATGAGCAGTGCCAATACCTGCGACATCGGGTTCTCCCTGAGAGGGTCGCTGGTAGGATGCCGCGCGGAACGGCAGGGTTTGGAGCCTGCGGGTCAGTCCTCGGAGTCCTTGCCGCGCTTGCGGTAGGCCAGGACGGCGATTCCGGTGACGACCGCGCCGGCCACCACGGTCAGGAGCAGCATGCCGCCCATCAGGGCGCCCATCTGGTGCACTAGGGCGCCCGCAACGAGGTCAGGCGGAGCGCGTCCGGCCAGATGTGGTCCATCAGCAGCAAGACGAAAACCAGCGCGGGGATCAGGCTCCAGAAGAGGGTGGGCCGCTCGTACTTGAGGTGCATAAAAAACAACAGCGCCACGCCCGCCTCGAATGCGGCGAGGGCGAGCAGCGCCGCCAGCAGCACCGGCGTCCGGAGGTGCGCGTAGGCCAACAGCACTTCGGCGCCCACGAGGCAGATCGATCCGAGCCACACCGTCACGTACACCCGCATCGTCGGGCCCGGCCGGGATCCAGAGGAGGCGGTCATGGTCAGCGCGCGTTCATGAGGTAGACGAGTGGAAACACGAACATCCACACCAGGTCGACGAAGTGCCAGTAGAGCCCGGTCGTCTCGACGGCGGCGGCGGTCAGCCGGCCGCGCCGCACCAGCAGCGTGACCACAGCGATGGCGATCACGCCGCAGGTGACGTGCAGCAGGTGGAGCCCCGTGATTCCGAAGAAGGTCGCGCCGAACTGCGCGGGTCCGCCCAGCGGGTTGTTGGACGGGCTCCACCCCTCGTGGAACATCTTGAACCATTCGCGCAGGTGCAGGGCCGCGAAGGCCGTGCCGAGCAGGGCCGTAGCCGTCATCCAGCGCACCGCCACCGCGATGCGGCCCCCCTGCGCGGCCGCGACGGCGGTCAGCATCGTCAGACTGCTCGTCAGGAGCACCACGGTCATGACGATGCCGTTCAGAATGCTCGGCAAGAACGCAAAGGGGCGGGTCCAGTTCGCCGCCCCGATGCGGAGATACCCGTACGCGAACAGGATCGCGCCAAAGGTTGCGGCGTCGGCCATGATGAACAGCCACATCGCCAGCTTGGGCGTGCGGATCCCGAACGGGGAGTGCTCCAGCGCCGCCGGATGCGTGGTGGCGGACACGGCATGCGCGGTCATCGCCGATTCGGCCACGTCACCTCCCCCTCCGTGCGGGTTACAGCTGCAGGGTCAGCAGCAGCAAGAGATAGAGCCACAAGACGCCCATGAAGTGCCAGTACAGCGTGGCCGCGTCCAGCGCGCCGGCGACGCCCTGCACGCGCTGGACGCGGCCCAGGAGATACGCCAGGGCGGCCACGCCGCCGAGCAGATGGAGGCCGTGCAGCGCCGTGAGCACGTAAAAGAACGCGCTGGATGGACTCGTCGCGAGGAACAACCCCTGACCGGCGAGATTGCGCCACGCCAGGACCTGGCCGACCACGAACACGAGCCCCAACCCCAGCGTGATGGCCAGCCAGTGGCTTCCCGCCGCCAGGCGGGCGCGCGCCCGCTCCAGCGTCGCACTACTGGCGAGCAGCACGAGGGTGTTGAAGTAAATGATCGGCGGCAGACGGAAGTGGATCCAGTCCGCCTCGGTCCGCCGTACGATCAGGGCTCCGGTGAACGCCGCGACCATCAAGACGATGGCCGCGATCCCCACCCAGACGCCGGTCCGCGCCGGTGTCGTCATCCGCTCGACGCGGACGCTCATGTGCCGGCCGGACGCTGTTCCGGCGAGTTCTGCATGACGTAGTCTCCCGCCCGGCCCTGGACGCCGTACTCGTTCGGCCCGTGCGTCACGACCGGATGGTGGCCCCCAAAATTGTCGAACGGCGGCGGCGAGCTGGTGGTCCACTCGAGGGTCGTGGCCTGCCACGGATTGTCCGGCGCCGGAGCGCCGCGGAAACGGCTGCGCACCAGGTTGTACAGAAACACCAGCTGCACGGCACCGGTGAACAGGGCGGCGATGGTGATGAAGCGGTGCAGCGGGATGTCGCCTTTCATGTACTCGTCGGTGAACGCCGAGTAGCGTCGCACGTCGCCGTGCAGTCCGAGGTAGTGCATCGGCATGAAGACGCAATACACGCCGACGAAGGTCAGAACGAAGTGGATCTTCCCCAACGTCTCGTTCATCATCCGGCCGAACATCTTCGGGAACCAGTAGTGGGTCCCCGCGAAAATGCCGAACATCGCGGCGACGCCCATCACGAAGTGAAAGTGGCCCACCACGAAGTACGTGCCGTGCAGGTAGACGTCGATCGACGGCTGCGCCAGGAAAAACCCGCTGATGCCGCCGCTCACGAACACCGACACGAATCCGATACAGAACAGCATCGCGGTGGTGAAGTGGAGCTTGCCGCCGTACAGGGTGCCGATCCAGAGCAGCGTGATGATCGTGGCGGGAATCGTGATGATGAGGGTCGGCACCGAGAACAGCGTCGCCGAGAACGGGTTCATCCCGCTCAGGAACATATGGTGGCCCCAGACCGTGTAACTGAGGAACGCGATCGCGGCCATGCAGGTGATCATCACGCGGGGGCCGAGCAACGGCTTGCGGGCGAACGCGGGAAGGATCTGGGACACGATCCCGAACCCGGGCAGGATCGCGATGTACACCTCCGGGTGCCCGAAGAACCAGAACAGGTGTTGCCACAGGAGCGGCGAGCCGCCGGTGTGGGGCTGGAGCGCGTCGGAGATCACGAGCCCGGACGGAATGAAGAAACTCGTGCCCGCCACGTGATCGAGAATCAGCAGGATGCAGGCGGGCAAGAGGATGGAGAAGGCGATCAAGCCGATGACCGAGGTAATGAACCACGCCCATGTGGCGTACGGCATGCGGGCGAGGGTCATCCCCTTGGTGCGGAGGTCGAGCGTCGTGGCGACGAAGTTCAACGAGCCGAGCAGCTGCCCCACGCAGAAGATGGCGATCGAGATCGCCCACAGGAGCTGGCCGGTGCCTTGACCGGGCCCGGCGGACTTGCCCACGGCGCTGAGCGGCGGGTAGGCGGTCCACCCCGAGATCGGGGGTCCGTCGTGCACGAAGAACGCGCTCACCAGCACGAGGAAGGCCACGAACGTCACCCAGAACGACATCATGTTGAAGCGGGGGAACGCCATGTCCTCCGCGCCGATCTGAATCGGCAACACGAAGTTCCCGAACCCGGCGAACGGGGCCGTCGTCAGCACGAAGAACACCATGATCGTGCCGTGCATCGTCATGAGCGAGAGGTAGTACTCGGGCGTCATGACGCCGCCGGGAGCGCCGTTGGGCGACAGGCTCCCCAGGCCCGGAATGACGAGATTCGGGTAGGCGAGGTGGATGCGCATCAGCCACGACAGCGCCATGCCGGTGCAGACGGCCACCAGGGCGAGGCCCAGATACTGTTTCCCGATCACCTTGTGATCGAGGCTGAAGACGTACTTCCAAAGGAAGCCCTGCGGCGGACCGTGATGTGGCGCGGCGGGTGGTGCGGCGGTGGTGGGGACGCTCATTGCTGGGCCGCCTGGTCCTTCAACCACTGCGTGAACTCCTCGGGTGTCTTCACCTCCACATAGGCTCGCATGTTGTAGTGCCCAAGCCCGCAGAGCTGCGTGCACACAAGCTCGAATTTCCCGGTGTGGGTTGCAGTGAAGTGCAGCGGAATCACGAGCCCCGGCACGAAGTCCTGCTGGATTCTCAGCTCGGGCACGTAAAACGCGTGTCCCACGTCCTTGGCGTGCATGGTGAGCAGGACCGGCTGGTTGACCGGTATGACCAGCGACCCCGCGACGATGTCGTCCCGCGCGGTGGTGTCGTTGGCGGGATCGAGGCCGAAGAAGTTGCCGTTCGCGTCGTCGATCAGATCGGGGTGGGTACCGCCGAACGCCCCGTCGGCGCCTGCGTAGCGGAAGTAGAACGCGAACTGCTCGGCCTGGACGTCGATACGCAACGACCCGGAGTCGGGCGGGGACTGGTAGATGCCCGCCCACACTTTCGACCCAACCAGCGTGAGCGTCAGCACCTCGGCGCCCACCAGAATCGAGGCGAACGCCACCATCGGCGTCGCCCCGCCGGGAAACCGCTTGACCGTGCGCCCGTCTTTCCGGTCACCGTACTGCCACACGAAGCCCGCCAGCACCAGCTGCGCGAGCACGAAGAGGATGCCCGACGCGGTCATCGTCTCGGCCATCTGTTGGTCGATGCGGACGCCATGCAGGGAAATGTCCGGCGGCATCCACCAGGTATGCCGGATGAAGATCGCCGCCGACACGATGGTGATGATCGTCAGCAGGACGGCGAATACTTTGCCCACGGTCAGCGCCCGGTCAGTACGGCAGGGCCTTGAAGACGAAATTCGCCGTCGCGGTTCCGCCTTCGCTCACCGTCACCTCCTGGCTCTGCGTGCCGAAGCGCTCGTGCCAGGCCGTGAGGGTGTACTTGCCGGACGGCAGACCCGCGAGGCTGAACTTCCCGTCGGCACCCGACACGGCGTAGTGCGGCGTCGTGAGCACGACGAAGTACCCATGCATCCACGGATGCACGTTGCATTTCACAGCGACGAATTCGGGCTTGTCGTAGGTCGCCTGGAGCGGCGGCGACCCGGGCGGCTGCGACTTGTTCCACTCGGGATTGATCTTGGCGAGCGGATGGATGTTATGGGATGTCTGGTCGTCGTTATAAATCTCGAGCGGCTGCCCGGTCTGCATGACCGCGACGTGAGGGATGTACTGGCAGCCTCTCTGGTCGTAGCGGACCGCTTGGGTCGGCGTGGCGCCGGGTTGATCGCCCGTCGAGACGTACACCACCACGTATTGCACGGTGCTGCCGGGTCCCGTCACCACGTTCTCGTTCATCAACGGCGTGGCGTGCTGGCTCGCGCAGGACGGCTCCTTGCTCATGTCGATCGGTCGCATCTTCGGCGGCGTGCCGGTAAACGTGATCGTGCCGCTGATCCTTCCCGCGGCTGCCGGGCGCGCGGCCGGCGCGTCGGTCGTGGCGGTCGCGAGTCCTACCAGGGCGAGTGCACCGATAGTCGGGGTGAAGTATCGGGTCATTGGGTGCCTCCTTCGGGGCCGATGGGCTTGAGCTCGCCCCGATGCGTCTTCATCCAGTTCTGCCAGGTGAGCGCCTCCGGTGTGGCGATCGGCTGCATGGTGCGGAGGAAGTGCACCAGATCCCACGCCTCACTCGGCTGCAGGTTGTCGATGAACGAAGGCATCGGCGAGCCGTCCAGGCCGGTCATGAAGATGCGATACAGATCCTGGTTCGTGCTGCCGCACATGAAGCGAGTGCCGCTCGAAAAATTGTACGGCCGGATCGGGTTGTCCTTGCTGTCGAGGAGCGTGGATGCCGAGGGCCCGTCGCCGTGACCTGCCGGCCCGTGGCACTTCCAGCATTCGAGCCGTTGGAACACCTGCCGGCCGTGCAAGATGCTCTCGATCGTGGCCGGCGTCTCGGCGGGAATCGCGATCGGTTGCGGCGCGGGCGCGCCCACCCAGCGCGGCGAGAACGTCTTGATGTAGGACACCAGGTCCACGCGGTTCTGCGGCGTGAGCGCGACCCAGGGCGGCATGTTCGTGGTCACGAAGCCACGCTCGACCGTATTGTAGAGATCTTGGTCCGTCGGCAGGGTGCCGGACGGCGTCGAGCGGCATTTGAATACGGCCGCTGTGAAATCGCGGGGCTTGGGATCGATCCATTGCGCGTTCTCGCCCTGAGCGTCGCCGTCGTCGCCGTGGCAGCCGGCGCAATAGCGGACATAGAGAGGCTTCCCGGTGGCGGCGTGGCCGGTCAGACCGGCGACGTGCGTCTCCTGCGCCGAGGCGGGCGTTACGCCGCCGAGCAGGAGCACGGCGCCACACGCCGACACGAGCGATATCCATCGCGTTTGCGGTTTCATTTGTGGGCTCCTCTCAGAAGGCGAAGTCGAAGCCGAGCATCACGCTGCGACTCCAGACGGACGTCCCAGGCGTCAGTGGATCGACGCCGGAACCGTCCCCGCTCAACGGCACGGTCCCGATCGTCTTCGTCATCGCAAACTCACCATGGAAGGCCATGCCGTCCCGACTGAACATGAAGGGATAGACCCGGATGCCCAGCGCGATGGCGTCGGCGTTGCCCTGGGTCTTGGGAATCGCCGGATCGCCCTGCTTGGACATCCGCAGGAGCTCGTAGCGCCCCTGGACCAGGAGCCGGGGCGTCGCGACGTAATGGGCCTCGAGCAGCGCCGAATTCCAGGTCGGCTTGTCGGTGCCGGGCCCCAGCGCGGCGTCATCGGACGCATGCGATACCAGGGGGATGAGCTCGAGGTTCCCCAGCCACACCTGCGCGGTGGCCCCGACCCGGAGGAATGACTTGTTGGCCGAGCCGGTACCGGGAATCGGGTCAACCCCACCGTTGGTGGTCTCGAAGACCGTGGGACGGTGACCCAGATAGCCGAATACGCCGATCCGTGTCGGGCCCAGTCCGCCACCCATCGCCCAGGCCTGACTCACCGTGAACATGGCGTCCATGCTCTTGCCGCCCGGCAACCCCGGCTCACCATCGTCGGTCGTGAGCAGCGACAGGCTGTAACGCGTGTAGCTGTTGATCGAGTGGCCGGAGAACTCGGCGCCGATCTGGTTGTCCCCCATGCCGAAGTTGTTCGCGCTGCCGACGGGCAGATAGTGGTAGGCGTAAAGAAACCCACCATTCGCCGACAGCCAGGTGAACCGCTTCTCGGACAACAGATTGTCGAGCTCGAACTTGCCGACCTTCAGATTGGCCCAGGGCGACTTGCCCAGATTGTCGAAGCGGACGAACGCGGCCTCGACCCCTGCGGTGCCGTCGGCGTCAATGGTCGGCACGAGCCCGAAGGTGATGTTCTCGTGCAAGGTCCCAAGCATCAGGAGGTCCATGCCGGAGATATCGAACCCGGCCTGCGTGATCGTCTTCCCCGTGGCGGTCGCGTCGGTGACCTGGTTCGTGGTATTCTCGAAGTGCCACTGCGGTGTGGTCCGCACCGCGATCGGCCAGTAGCTGTTGCTTTGCCAGATCGGTGAGTCGCGGTCGTTGCCCAGCTGGTAGCCGTTGTCCTTGAACCGTTGCCCGAAGGCGCTCAGCTCGGGCCAGACGGTATGGCAGACGGAGCAGCGCAGGCCGTACTTGCGGGCGAACGCCGGAATCGCTGTGGCGGTATGGAGCGCCCCGGCGACGGAACGTGTGTACGCCGCGTACGCGGCCGCCAGCTCGGCACTGCGGAATTCCGGCCGCCCTCCGTCGGCCAGTGCCGACGCTGCCACTCCGGGGGCGACGCCCACAGTAGCGGCCAGGATTGCAGCGAGCACGACACCCTTTGAGAGTCGCTCGATCATACCGCCTCCTGTTTACTGCGGTACGCATGTGGTGAAGGAACTGCTGGACTGCCGAGGGAGAAGCCGGGGCGGAGCCGGGTGTAGGCGCACCGGGTGGGTGCGTGCGGCGCCCGCCATGGATAGTCGGGATCCGGGTCCTTCGATGCACGGCTACGCATGATACGGCGAGACCTTTCGATTCCTTCCCGGGTCACTTACCGCGGGTGCGGCTCTTTGTCAAGCCGCGCGCGAGTGGCCCGAGCGGCTCACCCCGAGCCGAGCGGGTGCTCAGCTGAGCCAGTCGCTTCAGTCTGGTTTCCTCCTGTTTGGCACTCACGATCCAGAAGCTCGCCGTCCGCTGGTACCAGGGAGCCTGCGCCCGGAAGTGGGACCAGGCCTTCGGATTCGCCCGCAGGAGCTTCACGAAGCGGGGCGGGAGCTTGATCTCGCGACGCTGCTCGAAGGAGTACAGCCCGGACTTCTTCCGGTCGCGTGCCTGGAACACCTTCAGGCCCGCGGGGCGCATCCAGCCATCCTTGATCAGGGCCCGGATTCGTCTCAGGTTGACCGCGCTCCAAATGCTCCCCGTCCTTCGTGGGGTGAAGCGGATGCTGTAGCGCTCGTCGTCGATGCGGCGGCGGACCCCGTCGATCCAGCCGAAGCAGAGCGCCTCGTCCACCGACTCGGGCCAGGTGAGGCTCCGCGTGCCCGTGTGCCGCTTGTGGAACCCCACGAGCAGCTCGCGCGCCATCGCGTGACGCCGCTCGAGCCAGGCCCGGAATGCGGACGGGGACGTGAAGAAGCGGGGCTTCATGTGGCCTCGCGCGCCAACGTCTGAGCCGCCCCGCGCCGGATGGCGGCCTGGACCGGTGGCGCCCACCCCAGCAGCAGCCCGCGTACGCCGAGCGCCTGACGTGCCCATCCGTAGAGGTCGAAGCGGTCGACGTGGCGCACGATCAGGCCGCCGCGGAACGTGAATGCGGCGTCGATCACGTTGTGCACCGGCCGTCCCGTGGCGGAGTAGGTGTACCAGGCCTCCCAATGGGCCGAGCCCGTGCCGCCGGAGGCCGTCACGTCACGGCAGGTGATGCGCAGGTCGGTGGCACGCCGGCACAACATGCGCCACATCGCGGTGACAGCCGGGCCGTGGAGATCGGGGAAGACGGGATCGGAGAAGTGGGCGTCGGGCGCGTAGCAACGCGCCATGGTCTCAGCGTCGCGGGCCGCGAACGCGGTGTACAGCCGGGTGATGACCTCCGCCGGGCTCGTCATGCCGGGAGCGGGCGTCCCATCCGTACCACCGGGAGGCCGGTGCCGTCGGGGAGCGTCGTCGTGAGACGTTCCAGCTCGTTGAAGCCGAGCGCGCGGTACAACGCCTCTCCGGGGAGCGTGGCCATCAGCTCGAGCGAGTGGAATCCGGCGGCCAATGCGTCGCGCGCGCAGCGCTCGAACAGTTGCCGCGCGAGCCCGCGGCGGGCGAACGACGGATGTACGAAGAACGCGCGGATGCGGGCGGGCTGCGTCTGCGGATCGAGCAGGGGGTCGGCCGCGTCCTTCATCTGATCCCCGCCGTATAAGGTGGCCCGGCGGCTCCAGCCCCCCGCCGCGGCCAGCGCCCCGGCCTCGGCGGGGATGACGTAGTAGGTCCGGTCGGTGATGAGCTGCGTATCGGCGCCGAATACGTACCGCAAGGCGCTCTCGATCTGTGCGGCGGAATAGAACCCCTCGCTCAGCGCGCGCACCGACTGCTCGATGAGCTGGCGCAGGGCGGGGATGTCGGCGTCCGTCGCAAGCCGCATCAGTTGGCTTTGAGCACGTCCTCGACGAAGCTCAACGTCTTGGTCTCGACCCACTGGGTCGACACCGCATCCACGCCGATCGTTCCGGTGCGGTCCACGGTGACCGGGGTGACCCGCCCTTTCGCCGGGGACAGCTTGACGTCGCGGTGCACCAGGATGCCGCGGCGGGGATCGTACTTGAACATCAGGGCCGAGGCGAGCACCGATTCCGGACTCCGGGCGGCGTGGACCCGGGGCGTGAGCGACAGGGCGACACTGGGATACGCGTCGTCGAGGTCGGTGTGATCCCGGGTAGTGGCGTCGTGGCCGGCGTTCTGCAGTTCGACCGCGAACTCCTCCAGCACCGGGCGCACGACCGTCCGAAGGCAGTCGGCGCAGGCGCGCCGCTTGCGTTCCGCGGTGCCGTCCCCGGTCTTGGGCGCCGGCTTGGCGCTCGCCTGCCGCACGGTAAACGCCGCCAGCAGGGTGCGCAGCTTTTCGTTGGTTTCCGCGTTCATGTAGTGACAGCCTGTTGCGCGATGCGGGAAACATGGGGAAACAGGCCGTGCAACGGAAGGCGTCGCGGGAGTCCGGCTCCTCAGAGATAGCGCAGCCACCACTCCGACCGCCGACTCTTGAGCTCGGCGAACCAGCGGCACGCGGCGTACAGCAGGACGATGGCCACCCCCCAGACCGCGTAGAGGAGCGCCAGGCTCCAGGTGTATCCCTCGGGGGGCGGTGGATTGCCCATCGGGTGGTTGGTGAAGAGCCAGGGGCTCACAGCGCCCAGTCGAATTGCGGAAACGACGAGAGCGAGCGCGTGAATCAGCGGGATGTGGAGCAGGTAGAAGAACAACGGAACCCTACCGAATACCGTGAGCCACCGCGGGAGCACGCCGCGGGCCCCTTCGAGCGCCGGGATCAAGGCGATCGTGGGGCCGAGCGTCATCAGCAGGAAATCCAGTGAAGCTGGATACTTGTTCGTATTCAGAAACGCGAGCAGCGCCGGCAGCGGCGGTCGCTCGCCGCTCGGGTGCACCTGCGCGGTCCACGCAACCGGATCGCCATAGAGGTTGAATCCACGCAGCACCAGGAACAGCGCGGTCGCGGAGAGACCGATCGTCAGGCACAGCCGCCGCCGGCGTGCGGCCTCCGCGCTCAGGATCGTGCCGAACGCGTAGCCCGCTGCCATGACGGCGACCCAGGGAACGATCGAATAGAGGACGATGAGCCGCGGTCCCTCCGCCCCGATCGCGATCGGGCCCGCGAAGAATCCGATGTAGAGGATCTTCCACAGCCCGGCAAGACTGTTCTCCTGCAAGGTGGGGATGAAGCCCGGCAGCATCGGGTCCAAGAGATTGTGTCCCACGATGATCGCGAGCCCGATCGCGCCCACGGCGGGGACGGGGAGCCGCACCAGCACGGCCAGCAGGATCATGCACCAGCCGATCGCCCAGATCACGCCGGCCATGAGGTAGTGGGCGAAGTCGAAATTGAACGTCCACGCGACGCGGATCACGGTCAGCTCGAGGAGCACGAGCCAGGCGCCGCGCGTGAGGAGGAAACGCGAGAGGTCGGGGTGCCGGCGACCGTAGAAGTAGGCGCTCGTCCCCGCGAGGAACACGAACGCCGGCGCGCAGAAGTGGGTCACCCACCGGGTGAAGAAGATTCCTGGGGTGGGGCCGCCGGCCGGCAACCCTGAAAACACGCGCACGTGATCGATCGCCATCAGGACCATCACGGCGCCCCGGATGATGTCGATGGATTCGAAGCGCGTGCCCGGCGGTGGCGTCGTGCTCACGGGGTTGAGGATAGGATCCGGCCGGGCGGTCGGCAACGTCCCCGCCTTCCCGCACGACCCAGCGCCAGGATAAGTCCGGCCAGTTGCCGAACCGGCCCCGCATGAACGTCTCGAACCCCGCCAGGATCGCCGGTCCCAGCCAGGCGGCCGACACGAACGTCCAGACAGGCGGATTCCGGGGGGCGGTTGGCGTGGGGTCGGCGGACGGGGACGTCATCGGAGAGCAAACATACGAACCGGAGGTGGGAGCTGGACAGGCGACCGTGCCTGGGGCAAAATGAATGTCTACTCGAATCGGAGACTCTCATGAAGCTCGACGCTCGTGCCGTGGGCCTGATCCTGACCGCCGTACCCGCGCTGCTGGCGGCTCAGGGTGCCGCGAGCCCCGTCGCGGACGCGTTCCGCACTTACGAGCAGCGCTCGGCGACCAAGCTGGTGGCCGCGGCGGAAGCGATGCCGGCCGACAAGTACGGTTATAAGCCCACCCCGGCGCAGATGAGTGTGGCCGACGTCGTGCTGCACCTGGCCGAGGGCAACGACTACTTCTGCTCGTCGATTACCGGGTCGACGGCTCCCAAGCGCGATTCCCTCGCCGCCACGGCGCCGAAGGACAAGCTGGTCGCGCGTCTGCGCGAGACGTTCGACTACTGTGGGACGGCCCTCGCCAAGCTCGACGACGCCGCGTTGGCGGAGCAGCTGCCGTTTTTCGGCAACAAGGTCTCGCGGGCGTCGATGATCCTGATTGCGACGGGGGACTGGGAGGACCACTACAGCCAGATGGCGAACTACCTGCGGCTGAACGGCCTCCTGCCGCCGACGGCCCGGCAGCAGGGTCAGTAGTCGTCAGTTTCGAAGGTCGTTGCCCGCGGTCCGCCGTAGTGGGCCGCGGGCGGCCTTAGCTCATGACCAGAGCGATCGCGCTCGAACAGGGCCGTGCAGCGCTCCAGCGGCACGCCTGGGGTGAGGCGTTCGCCCGACTGTCCGCCGCAGACGACGAGGCCCCGCTCGATCCGGTCGATCTCGAATGGCTCGCGGCCGCGGCGCACCTCCTGGGGAAAGACTCCGAGAGCACCGATTTCCTGACCCGGGCGCATCAAGGCTTCCTGAGCGCGGGCGAGATCGAGCCGGCCGCCCGCTGCGCCTTCTGGCTGGGCTTCGCTCTCCTCAACAACGGGGACCACGCGCAGGGCGGCGGCTGGCTCGCCCGCGCGCGCCGGCTGCTCGACGACGGCCGCCGCGATTGCGTGGAGCAGGGCTACCTGCTCGTCCCGGCGGGGATCCGGAGCGTGCACGAAGGCGACGCCGCGACCGCTCTGGCCACGTTCGCCCAAGCGGCGACGATCGGGGCCCGCTTCGGCGACCGGGATCTGGTGGCCCTCGCCGTGAATGGTCAGGGACGGGCGCTGATCCGCGGCGGCGAGACGGTGCGGGGCGTGGCGCTGCTCGACGAGGCCATGGTCGCTGTGACCGCCGGGGAAGTCTCTCCGATGATCGCCGGCGACGTGTATTGCAGTGTGATCGAGGCGTGTCACGAGATCTTCGACCTGCGACGCGCGCAGGAGTGGACCGCGGCGCTGAGCGAATGGTGCGCTTCGCAGCCGGACCTGGTCCCCCACCGGGGCGAGTGCCTGGTGCGGCGCGCCGAGATCTTGCAGCTGCACGGCGCCTGGCCCGAAGCCCTGGAGGAGGCGGGCCGGGCCTGTACGCAATTGTCTCACCCGAGGATCCAGCCGGCGGCGGGCTCGGCGTTCTACCGGCTGGCTGAGCTGCATCGGTTGCGGGGCGAGTTCCCCGCGGCCGAGGCAGCGTATCGACAGGCGAGCGAATTGGGACGCAAGCTCGAGCCGGGTTTGGCGATCCTGCGACTGGCGCAAGGGCAGGTCGAGCTGGCCCATGCCACGATCCGTCGTTTGGCTGATGAGGCGCATGGCAGCAGCCGCTCGCGCGTGCTCGCCGCGTACATCGAGATCGCCCTGGCCGCCGGCGATCCAGCAGCGGCGAACGTCGCCGCCGGCGAGCTCGCCCAGATCGCGGACCGCCTCGGTGCCCCGTTGCTCCGGGCTCTGTCGGCGCAGTGTACCGGAGCGGTCCTGCTTGCAATGGGCCAACCCCAGCCAGCGCTCGCCGCCCTGCGGAGCGCGGAAGCCGTGTGGCGCGAGCTGCAAGCCCCCTACGAGACCGCGCAGGTCCGCGTGCTGATCGCCCTCGCCTGCCGGGCCCTTGGGGACGGCGACGCAGCGGCGCACGAGTTTGACGCCGCGCGGCTCGCGTTTCAATCGCTGGGCGCTCAACCCGAGCTGGCCCGCGTCGCGGCGCTCGTCCGCCAGCCGGACTCCGCGAGTACCGCCGCGGGTCCGCTGAGCGCGCGAGAGCGGGAGGTGCTGGTTCACGTGGCCTCCGGCAAGACCAACCGCTCCGTCGCGGCCGTCCTCGGCATCAGCGAGAAGACCGTGGCGCGCCACGTGAGCAACATTTTCACCAAGCTCGGCCTGTCTTCGCGGGCCGCCGCCACCGCCTACGCCTACGAGCACGATCTCATTCCTGCGCGCCCCAGCCCTACATAGAAATACCCACCGCCCGGGCGTCGCCGGTTGGATACTTCGCCCGATGCGGCTGGGTGTGGGATTCACCGATATTCGCCCGTGCTCTGAGCGATCAGTGAGACGGCCAACGGCGAACGAGGTGGAAACAATGAACAGCCAGGGTGACGCAGAGCGGGTCGAGACAATCGTTGTCGGCGGTGGGCAGGCAGGGCTCTCCGTCGGGTCCCAGCTGGCCCGCCGTGGGCTCCCCTTCATCATCCTCGACGCTCACGAGCGTGTGGGCGACGCGTGGCGCACCCGCTGGGATTCGCTCCGTCTGTTCACTCCCGCGCGCTACAACGGCCTCAGCGGGTGGCCATTTCCCGCTCGAGGAGACGCCTTCATCACCAAGAACCAGATGGCGGATTATCTGGAGGCCTACGCGGCCCGGTTCGATCTCCCGGTGCGCATGGGCGTTCGCGTGGATGGGCTCACCCGTGACGGTGACCGATTCGTCGTGACGGCGGGTGCGCGTCGCTTCGAAGCCGAAAACGTGGTCGTCGCCATGGCGAACTACCAGATCCCCCGGGTGCCGGGGTTCGCTCAGGACCTCGATCCCGGCATTGTGCAGTTGCACTCGCGGGACTACCGCAACCCGTCGCAGCTCCGCGAGGGCGGCGTGCTGGTCGTGGGCGTAGGGAACTCGGGAGCCGATATCGGCCTCGAGGTCGCCCACACCCACCCGACATGGCTGTCCGGGAAGGAGAGCGGCCACATTCCGTTCCGCATCGAAGGCTTCGTGGCGCGCCAACTCCTCCTCCGTCTGGTGCGGTTCCTCGGCCACCGGATCCTGACCATGGGCACGCCGGTCGGTCGCAAGCTGCGCCCCACGCTGTTGCGACGGGCTGCCCCGCTCATCCGGGTCAAGCCTCAGGATCTGACGGCGGCGGGAATCATCCGGGTACCCCGGGTCGTAGGGGTGCGCGACGGGCGGCCGCTGCTCGCGGATGATGCCGTGCTCGATATCGCGAACGTGATCTGGTGCACGGGATTTCATCCCGGCTTTTCGTGGATCCACCTCCCCGTTTTCGGCACGGAAGGGGAGCCGCTGCACGAGGGTGGGATCGTCGTCGCCGAGCCGGGACTGTACTTCGTCGGACTGCACTTCCTCTACGGGATGACGTCGGACACCGTGAGCGGCGTCGGGCGGGACGCGGAGCGGGTCGTCAAGGCGATTGCCGCGCGCGCGGGCGCAAGGCGGGCGGCGTAAGCGTTATTCCAGCCGGAGCGCGAGGTTCGGGTCACCCGGTGCACCGATCGCGGCTCGAGCAGGTAGGGCGCCGGGCGGAACATCAGCCGATCGAGCATGCCGAACACAGCGGCGTTGGCACCGATGCCCAGGGCGAGCGTCACCACGACGGCGACCGTGAACCCCGGTGTCGCGCGCAGCCCGCGCAAGGCGTAGCGCAGGTCCTGCGCGATACTGTCGAGCAGCGCCAAGCCACGCGCGTCCCGGGTGTCGTCCTTGATTCGTTCGATGCCGCCGAAGGCCGCGCGCGCCTTGCGCTGGGCTTCCGCGGGTGTGTCGCCGGCGCGGACGTACTTGGCCGCTTCCTGCTCGATGTGGAAGCGCAGCTCCGCGTCCAGGTCCCGCTCCAGCGCGGCGCGGCGGAACAGCGCACGCAGTCGATAGCGGACGTCATGCAGCAGCTCAGTCAGCATGTCATCGCATCTCCATGACGAGGGCGACGGCCTGGGTGAGCTTGCGCCACGCGTGCGCTTCCGCATCGAGCTGCGTGCGACCTGCGCGCGTCAGCGCGCAATACTTGGCGCGGCGGTTGTTGTCGGAGGCTCCCCAGGTGGCTGCGATCCACCCGCGCCGCTCGAGGCGGTGCAGGGCGGGGTAGAGGGATCCCTGGGGGATCTGCAGGGTGGTGCGGGAGACCTGGTGGAGCCGCTCGGAAATTGCCCAGCCGTGTTGCGGGCCGAGCGAGAGCGTCTTGAGGATGAGCAGGTCGAGTGTCCCCTGCGGGAGATCGTGGCGGTCGTCGGTCCCGCCGCCCCCTTACCCCGCGCCTCCGAACACCGCTCCCGCTCCCGCCGTCAGGGCCATCGCGAGCGCGCCCCAAAAGGTCACTCGCAGGGTGGCGGTGGCGACGGGGGCTCCGCCGGTTCGGGCGGCCAATGCGCCGAGGCCGGCGAGGAACAGGAGGGAAGCGCCGCCGACGACGGGGAGCGTGGCGCCGCGCGGCGCGACCGCGGCGGTGATCAATGGCAGGAGGGCGCCGACGGCGAACGTCACCGCCGAGGCGAGCGCGGCCTGTATCGGCCGCGCCCGGTGGAGCTCTACGATGCCGAGCTCGTCGCGCGCGTGCGCGCCGAGGGCGTCGTGCGCCATCAGCTGATCCGTCACCTGCTCAGCGAGGGCAGGGGTGAGGCCGCGGGCGACGTAGATCGCGGCCAGCTCGGCACGCTCCGAAACGGGGGCGCTCTCGAGCTCGTGCCGCTCCCGCGCGAGGTCGGCGCGCTCGGTATCGGCCTGTGAGCTGACCGATACGAACTCCCCCGCCGCCATGGACATGGCGCCCGCGACGAGCCCGGCCACCCCCGCCACCAGGACCTGGCGCGCGGTCGCTGCGGCCGCCGCAACCCCGATGAGGAGACTGGCCGTCGAGACGATGCCATCGTTCGCGCCGAGCACGGCGGCGCGCAGCCACCCGATCCGGGCAGAACGATGGCGTTCGCGGTGTCTAGGCGGCGTGGCGCAACGCGCGGGGACGGTGTTTGGGCGGCAACGTCGCCAGGTACTCCTGTGCGGCGTGGAGTGCGCGACGCTTACCGCCACACGTCAGGTCGGCGAAGAACCGGGTGTGCCGCGGTACGTAGGCTCCATCCCGCCGCTTGTAGAAACCGGCGCGGACGAACCAGCCGTAGGTGCGCGTCGAAGGTTGATCGATCCGGCTGATGCCGGGCCGCCGCACCGGGCGACGCTTGGTGCGTTTCATAGCAGGCTCTACGGTTGAAGGATGGCGCTTAAATTGCACTCACCCTTCGCGCAGCGCCAGCACGGGGTCCACGCGGGTCGCCCGCCGCGCCGGGACCAGGCCGGCGAGGGTCGCCACCCCCAGGAGCAGCCCGGCCACGGCGCAGAACGTCGCCGGGTCTGTGGGACTGGTGTCAAACAGGAACGTGGACAACACCCGCGTCACCGCGAGCGCCCCGCCCGCTCCCAGGACGACGCCGATCCCCGCGAGCAGTAGCGTGCGAGTGAGGATCATCCGGACCACCCGGCCCGTGGCGGCGCCAAGCGCCATGCGGATGCCGATCTCGTGCGTGCGCTCGACCACCGCGTAGGCCAGCAGGCCGTAGATCCCCACCGCCGCCAGCATGAGGGCGAGCAGCGAGAAGGCCGCGAGGAGGCGGGCCTGGAACAGCGGCGCGAGCCGCTGGGTGGCGACCAGCTCTTCGAGCGGCGCCAGCGCCTGGGCGGGCTGGTCCGGATCGATGTCCCGCAACGTGGCGCGCATGGCGCGCGCGTACTCCCCGGGGGCCGCGTCGGTCCGGGCCACGTAGCTCATATGGGCGAGAAAGAACGTGAACGAGACTTGGCGGTACGGGAGGTAAATCGCCGCCACGGGTCCCTGCGTGAGGCGCTCCTGGCGCACCTCTTCGACGACTCCGACCACCGTCAGCCAGTCCTTCGGCCCGGGCTCATCCGTCATGGAAACGCGCCGCCCCACCGCGTCGGCCACCGGCCAGAGCCGTTGCGCGATCGAGCGGCTCACAATCGCGACGCGGGGCGCCCGGGCGTCGTCCTGCTCGGTGAAGGGGCGGCCGCGCAACAGCGGAATGCCCATGACCCGGAAGTAGTCCGGGCTCACTGCCGGCTTGGAAACGTTGAACCGGGGCTGCGGCTGTCCCTCGACCGTGAACGTCCCCACGATCTGGGCATCGCCGAGCGGACGCCAATTGACGGCTCCAGCCGCCGCGGTCGCGGGCAGGCGGGCCAGTGCGGCGAGGGTGCGGTCGTGAAATCCCTGCATCGCCGCGGCATCGCGGTACTTGGTTTCCGGTAAGTCCACGGTCATCGACATGACCCG
>Ga0307281_10000038_pt1 | contig 28125 bp, 23 predicted proteins | sample ER_DNA_120_FD_194486 | JGI IMG/M metagenome (GOLD analysis project Ga0307281, IMG submission 194486) | Bulk soil microbial communities from the East River watershed near Crested Butte, Colorado, United States - ER_DNA_120 | ecosystem: Environmental > Terrestrial > Soil > Floodplain | place...
CCCATCCCTGAGCGGCAACCGGGCCCCGTTCTTCGGTCGAGTCGCGCAGCAGCACGTTGAACAGCACGCCGATCTCGAACTCGCCCAGCCCATCCTCGTAACGCACGACGTCGGGTGTCGACCCTGCGAAGGACAGCGCCACCGGCGCATCGCCGGCGGCGTAGCGCTCGGGGTGGAGGATCTGCTCGGTGGAGGCGGGCATCGCCGCCCCGTAGGGCTCCTGCTTGGGATGCGTGCGGACGAACCAGGCTACGAAGTCGGCGCCGCCCAGATACGGGAAGATCAGCGTCTCCCGCAGCCAGAGCGGGGCGCGGGTGAAGACGGGCATCTCCGACTGGAGTTGTGCCATGACCGCGCGCTGCCGCCAGAACCAGTGCTCCGGCCAACTCTCGGGATGCTGCTCGGGCATCAGGATCGAGATCTGATAGAAGGTCGCCTGGCCTTCGAGCACCGCCTGGGCGGCCGACCGCCGGTCGTTCTGCCGGTGCTGATTGATGATGGAATCGAGCGCCAGGTATTGATCCTGAAGGGCATGCACCAGCTCGTGTGAGGCGACCTGGCGAACCTTGGTGGGGTCTCCCTGATCGATCGGAATAAACAGCGCCGTCGAGTCCGGATCGTAGTACCCCGCGACCTGCTCGGAGAGCAGATCGACGATGGTCTGGCGCAGATCCAGCGAATCGGGGATGAGCCCGAACAGTCGGTACGCCGACTCGGCACCCGCCAGCTCGCGCGGCGGAAGGTCTTGATCGAACTTGTGCACGATATAGGCGCGGACCTGATCGCGGGTGCGGAGCCGCACGGCGACGGGGTGCTTGAACCGGAGCCCGGTGACCTGCTCGGCCTGGGTCTCGAGGCGGTGCACCAGCTCCCGCACCGCCGTTTCGCTCTGCACCACCTGCGCCCGCTCGCGACACCCCCCGCCCAACACCACCACTACGATCCCCACGCGCGTTAGCCGGCCCACTCGATCCCCTTCCCCACGGCCGCGCCGACGGCTCGCGCGATCGCTTGACCGGTCACCGTGACGCCCTGTGCCTCGAGCTCGGCCCGGAGCAGACGGTCCAGCTCGTCGCGCCGGTCCTGCGGCGACGAGGCGGGTGGCGGCGGGGACGGAGCCGACGCGGCGGTGGCGTCCGTCGACTTCTCCCGTCCCCCTGCGCCCAGCAACTCTTCGATCTCGTGCCCGATTCGCTCGAACATGGTCGCCAGATCCGGCAGCGCCTCCGCCGGCGCGTTCCCCTTGGCGCCGCGCCGCAACAGCGCATCGACCTTGCGGCGCTCGCGGATCAGCCGGTCCAGCTCCGGGCTGACCCGGGCCGTCGCCTGGGCGTGCGCGCACGCTTCGTCGAGCACGTCGATCGCCTTGTCGGGCCGGGCGCGCTCGGGCACGAACTCGTCGGTGAGCACGATCGCGGCCTTGAGGGCGTCGTCGGTGATCGCCACGGCGTGGTGACGCTCGAGCCGCGGGCGACGCGCGACCAGCACCTCCCAGGTCTGGATCGCGTCCAGCTCGAGGATCGTGAGCGGTTGAAAGCGTCGCTCCAGCGCGGGGTCGTGACGGATCCAGCGCTCGTACTCTTCCCCGGTCGTCGCCCCCACGACGCGGATATCGCCCCGCACCAGCGCGGGCTTCAGCATGTTTGCGGCGTCCATGGCGGCGCCCATGGCGGTGCCCTGACCGATGAGATTGTGCAGCTCATCCACGAAGAGGATGAGATCCGGGTCGGCGGCGAGCGATTCCACGAGCCGGCGGACGCGCTCCTCGTACTGGCCGCGGAACGCCGTGCCGGCGAGTAGGGCCACGTGGTCGAGGGCCACGACGCGGGCATCCTTGAGCGCCGGGGGTACCTCCCCGGCCGCAATCCGCTGGGCCAGCCCCTCGACGATCGCCGTCTTGCCGACCCCGGCCTTGCCGACGAGCGCGGGATTGTTCTTGCCCGCCCGCAGCAGGATGTCCACCACCCGCGCGATCTCGGCATCGCGGCACCGGACCGGCTCGAGGTCGCCGCGCCGCGCCTGCACCGTCAGGTCGACGCCCACGCGCTCGAGGACGTCCCCCGTTTCGAATAACCCGGCCAGTGGATCGCTCATCGGTTCAGCCGCCGCTCAGGAATCGTCGATACCATTCGATGATCGCATCGCCCCAGACGAACGTCACGGCGGCACCCACGGCCAGGAATACCCCGAAGGGTACGAGTCGCTTTTTGCGCAGCGACAGCGGCACGAAGATCAAGGTGCCGAGCAGGGCGCCGGCGAAAATCGTGAGGAGCACCCCTTTCCAGCCCACGAAACTGCCCACCATCGCCATCATCTTGATGTCGCCGCCCCCCATGGCGTCTTCCCTGAACAGCCACTTGCCCGCCACCCCCACGGCGTAGAGCAGGCCGAACCCGGCGGCGGCGCCGATCACCGCCTGGAGGAACCCCTGCCAGCCCCCCGTCAGCGATGCGGCGAGCCCGATCACGAGCCCCCCCCAGGTGAATTCGTCGGGGATCAGGTAGTGGCGGGCGTCGGTGATGCCGATCCCCAGGAGGATCGTTCCGAACAGCGCGCCCGCGAGGGCGTGGACAGTGAGCCCCCAGGTGAGGTAAGCGGCCACCCACAGGAGTGCGACCAGCGCTTCGATCAGCGGGTACTGCAGCGAAATCGGATTGCCGCATTTCCGGCATTTGCCGCGCAACGCGAGCCACGACGCCACCGGGATGTTGTCGTGCCAAGCGATGCGCTGCCCGCAGCGTGGGCAGGTGGACGGCGGGTGCAGCAGCGACTGATCGGCCGGCAGCCGGAGGATGCAGACGTTGAGGAAGCTGCCGAAGCACAGCCCGACGATCCCGACGGCAACCGCGAAGAACGGATCAACCGGCACGCGCGACCTCGTAGAGTAGGATCCCCGCCGCCACGGCGACGTTGAGCGACTCGGCGCCCTGCGCGAGCGGGATGGCCACGCGCCGGGCGGCAACGGCGTTCAAGTGGGGCCGGATGCCCGCCCCCTCGTTTCCGACGATCACGGCGATGACTCCCTTCCCCCGGCCATCGGCCCCGATCGCCCGATGCAGCGGCTCGCCGTCGGCCGCACTGGCCCACAGGGTCACGTCGTGCCGCCGCGCCCAGGCGATGAAGGCCGCGTCGTCAAACGACAGGACGGGGTGACGAAACGTCGCGCCCATGGCCGCCCGCAGCGATTTGGGTCCCCACACGTCGGCCGTTCCGCGGAGGGCGATCGTGCCGCGCACACCGAGCGCGTGCGCGGTGCGCAACAACGTGCCGACGTTCCCGGGGTCCTGCACGCCGTCGATGACGAGCAACACCGGCGCACCGGACAACGACACATCATCCGGTGTCCACCGCCGCGGCTCCACGACCGCGATGATGCCTTGCGGGGTCTCGGTGTCGGCGAGGGTGGCGAAGGTCCGCGCCGATACCTCTTCGACCGGGACGGCGTGACTCTCCAGCGCCGTACGCACGGCGGTACCGCGCGACGAGCGAGCGAGATCCGGCGCCACCACCGCGCCGGTAATGCGAACCTCGGCGGCGACGGCTTCCTCCACCAATCGCACGCCTTCCACGATCGCGAGGCCGCGCCGGCCGCGCGCGCGCCGTCGTTTGAGATCGCGGATCATCGATGACAGATTACTGGCGATGCGTACCCCTCCCGGTCACCGGGCGCCGCGTCCCTGCGCCGCCCACCCCTGTAACTTCGCCCCGCCGGCCCCCAGCGCCAAGCGCACCCGGCTCCGCGGCAAAGCCACGTGCGGATCGCCCTGACGATCGCCGGCTCGGATTCGGGCGGCGGGGCCGGCATTCAGGCCGACCTCAAGACCTTTCATCAGTTCGGCGTATTCGGCACGAGCGTCGTCTGCGCAGTCACCGCCCAGAACACCGTCGGCGTGCGGGCGTGGCAACCCCTCCCCGCCGCGCTGGTCACCGCGCAGCTCGACGCCTTGGGCCAAGACCTCCCGCCCCAGGCGGTGAAGAGCGGAATGTTGGGCACCGCCGAACTGGTCGAGACCGTCGCCGATGCGATCAGTCGCTGGCGGCTGCCGAACTACGTGCTGGATCCAGTGATGGTCGCCTCCTCGGGCGACCGGCTGCTCGCCGTGGACGCCGAACGCGTGATCGCCCGTCGCCTCGTCCCGCTCGCGACCCTGGTGACGCCGAACCTCGAGGAGGCGGAGATCCTCGTCGAAGAGAAGGTACGTACTCCGGAGCAGATGGAGCGCGCCGGGCGTGTGCTCATCAGACAGGGCGCGCAGGTCGTCCTCGTGAAGGGCGGTCACCTCGAGGGCGATACGATCGTGGACGTGCTCGTGAGCGCCCGCGGCACCCACCGCTTCACCCATCCGCGCATCGAGACGAGCGCAACGCATGGCACCGGCTGCACCCTGTCCGCCGCGATCGCCGCCGGGCTCGCCCTGGACCGACCGCTCGTCCGCGCGGTGGAGGACGGGCTCGATTTCGTGGCGCGTGCCATCGCGGCGGCGCCCGGGCTCGGGGCCGGGCGCGGACCGTTGAACCACTTCGTCCCCGCGCCGCCGCGACCCCCGTCGGAAGGGCTGTGACGCGTCCCTTCTTTACGGCCCGCTGGCGCGACCTCGTGCTGGTCACCTTCGCCGTCCCCGACGCCCTCGCCCTTCCACTCGTGCCCCCCGGCTGCGAGGCCGACCGCTGGGCCGGCCGCTGCCACGTGAGCCTCGTAGCCCTCCAGATGGAGCGCGTCCGCGTACGCGGGCTCCCGGTCCCCGGCCTCACGGCGTACCCGCAGGTGAACCTCCGGGTCTACCTGCGCCACGACGGTCGCCCAGCCGTGCGGTTCGTCCAGGAGCTGGTGCCCTCGAGACTGCTGGCGGCCGGAGCGCGCTGGTTCTACGGCGAGCCGTTCCGGGCGGGACGGATTCGCGCCAGCCTGTCACAGGACGGGGACGGACTGCGGGCCGATTACCGGTTCGGTCTCGACAGCCCGCGCTGGCACGTGACGGTACGCGGCGGCGCCCGCACGGAAGTCCCGGCCCCGGAGTCGTTCGAGCACTGGGTGAAGGAGCGGGTCCGCGGCTGCCGCACCGACCGGGCCGGCCGGTTGCGCACGTTCGACGTCGCGCACCCACCGTGGGCCGTGCGGCCTATCACCGCGTTGGATTCTCGCGTAGACTTTGCCGGGCTGTATGGCCCCGCGTGGGCGCCGCTCGACGCGACCTCGCCGGTGTCGGTGATCTATGCCGTCGGCTCGGAGGTAGCGGTCTCCGCTCCCACATGAACCTGCTCGTCGTGCGTCACGCCATCGCCCAGGATCCCGCCGAATACGCGCGGGAGCATCCCGATGATGCTGGGCGACCCCTCACCCCCGAAGGTCAGAGGAAGATGAAGCGGGCCGCCCGGGGGCTGCAAACACTCGTGTCGCAGCTCGATCTCCTCGCCACGAGCCCGTTGACGCGCGCCCGGGAGACCGCCGCGATCCTCGCCGCGGTCTACAAGCCGATCACCCCTGTGGTCGTGTCGGTCCTCGCCCCCGGGCAGCCCGAGGCCGATGTGGAGCGTTGGCTCGAGGGGGCGCGCCGCCACGACACAGTGGCGATCGTCGGTCACGAGCCCGGGTTGAGCCGAACCGTGAGTTGGCTCCTGGCCGGAGGCGAGCGCTCCTTCGTGGACCTCAAGAAGGGCGCTGCGTGTTTCCTCGCGATCCCGGACGCCGTCGGCGCCGGGTGCGCCACGTTGCTCTGGGCGCTGACGCCCGGGCAGCTGCGGGACCTGGAGCGATAGCGCATGCCCGTGCCCACGCTCCCCGTCGATCTCCTCACCCGGCCGGCCATGCAGAGCGTCCGGCTGATCGCCCAAGGCCTGCTCGATGCCGCCACGGCGACCGCGGAGCGCCTCGGCGTCACCGAGGACGGGGAGGCGCTGCACGACTTCCGCGTAGCGCTGCGCCGCCTGCGCACGACGCTCCGCGCCTATCGACCCGAGCTGAAGGACAGCGTCCCCCCCAAAGCAGAGCGGCGCCTCCGGGCCTTCGCCGCTGCGACCAGCCGAGCACGGGAGGCCGAGGTCGCCCTCGAGTGGCTGCGGCCCCTGCAGACCGATCTGAAGCCCCGGGAGCGAGTCGGATGGCGTTGGCTCGCGGAGCGAATCGAGCGACGCCAGGTCAAGGGTTTACACGCCACGACCGACGCGCGGCGCTCGTTCGCCGCCGTCGAGCGGAAGCTGCGCAAGGGGCTGGCGGTCTATCGGCAGGCGCTCTCTCCGCAGCCGTCGGCGCCGGAGCCGTTCGCCCTGGTCGCGCGGGCAGCCCTGGTCGAGCACGCGGGAAAGCTCGATCGGCTGCTGGCGACCGTCCACGCGGCGCAAGACGCCGAGGCCCATCGCGCACGCATCGCGGCAAAGCAGCTGCGCTATCTGCTGGAAGCGCTGGTAGGCGCGGTGCCTGCGGCGACGGGGCTGGTGGACCGACTCAAAGTGCTTCAGGACGGCCTGGGCGAGCTGCACGACGTGCTGGCGCTCGAGGGCGAGGTACGGGCGGGCGTGACCTCGGTGGCGGCACAGCGGGCGGCCCGGGCGTTGGACGTGGCGCTGCTGGAGCCGCCGACAGCGGCCGAGCTGCGAGCCGTGCGCCGACGCGATGCGAAGCCTGGGCTGATGGCCCTGGCGCGGCGGCTGCGGGCACGCCGCACCGAGTTGTTCGCGGAGCTGCAGGCCAAGTGGCTGGGGCCCGACGGGAGCTGGAGCCGGGAGATCGAGGCGGCGCTCACCCCGCCGGTGGCGAGCGCTCCGATGGCGATCCCAATCCCCATACCTCTCTCGCTCAGGCGGCGACGCGCCCGCCGGGAACGAACCGTCTAGTCGTTGGGGGCGGGCTTTTTTCGCCGGTTCTTCCGCGTGGCGGGGCGGCGAGCCGGACGCCCTGCGACGGATCGGGCGCCGTTGCCACCGTTGCGGCTGTTCTGCCTGACGATCGGGACGAACAGCCGATGCTTCGTATCACCCACGTCCCGGGCGGAATCTCGCGCCTGCCCCTGCAGCACGACCTGAGATCGCAGCTCCGGCTCGTCCGGACCCCGCTCTGCCCGCGCATAGCTGCCGTCGGGGCGCTGGGTGCGGGCCTTCACGTTGTCACCGAGGAGGGCGGGGAGAATACTCTCGACGATCCGCGCCTTGAGCCGCGGATCCTCGACCGGGAACATTACTTCGATGCGGCGGAAGAAATTCCGGGGCATCCAGTCGGCACTCGCGAGGAAGACCGCCGGATCGCCGGCGTTCTCGAAGTAGAAGACGCGGCTGTGCTCGAGGAACCGATCCACGATGCTGACGACCCGGATCGTCTCCGAGTCCCCCGGCAGACCGGCGCGGAGACAGCAGATCCCGCGGATCAGGAGATCGATCCGCACGCCCGCCCGCGACGCGCGGTACAGCGCGTCGATCACTGCCGGCTCGACCAGGGCGTTCATTTTGACGATGATGTGCGCGCGACCGCCCGCCTCCGCATGCTGCCGCTCCCGATCGATCAGCGCGATCACCTGCCCCCGCAGAGCCACCGGCGCCACGCACAGCTTGCGCCAATCCCGTCGCTGGGAGTAGCCCGTCAGCAGGTTGAACATCCCGCTGACGTCTTCGCCGAACGCCGGGTCGGCGGTGAACAGGCCGAGGTCGGTGTAGATGCGCGCCGTGGCGGGATTGTAGTTACCGGTCGAGAGGTGGACGTAGCGGCGGATGCCGTCCGGCTCGCGGCGCACGACCAGCGCGGCCTTACAATGCGTCTTCAGCCCCACCACGCCGTACACGACGTGCACCCCGGCCTGCTCGAGCTCGCGCGCCCAGACGATGTTGTTCTCTTCGTCGAAGCGCGCCTTGAGCTCCACCAGCGCGGTGACCTGCTTGCCGTTCTGGGCCGCGCGGGCCAGCGCGGGGATGATCGAACTCCCGCCGCTGGTGCGGTACAGAGTCTGCTTGATGGCCAGGACCTGCGGGTCGTCCGCCGCCCGCTCGATGAAATCCACGACGCAGCCGAAGGATTCGTACGGATGGTGGACGAGCACGTCCTGGCTGCGGATCAGGTCGAACGGGTTACCGCCGCTCGCGAACGCGGCCGGGACGCGCGGCACCAGCGGCTCGTCCCGCAGCGCCCGGAATCCCTCGAGCCGCTGCAGCGCCATCAGGGCGGTGAGATCCACCGGCCCGGCGACTCGGAATATGTCCCGCTCGCCCAGGCCCAACGCCCCCATGAGCATCTGCGCGAACCGTTCGTCGCCGTCGGCCAGGATTTCCAGCCGCACCGCTTCGCCCCGCATGCGCTGGCGCAGCGTGTCCTCGATCGTCTGGAGCAGATCCTCCGCCTCGTCTTCGTCGATCGTCAAATCCCCGTTCCGCGTCACCCGGAAGCACGTCTGGTCCACCACCGTGAAGCCGCCGAACAGGTCGGCCACGTGCGCCGCGAGAATCTCCTCGAGCAGCACGAACCGGACGCGCCCGTCGGTCCGAGGGAGGAGCACGACCCGATCCAACACCGCCGGCACCTGCACCACGGCGAACAGCTGCTGGCCCGAGCCGGCGCTCTCGATGAGCAGGGCGACGTTGAGACTCTTGGTGTGCACGAACGGGAACGGATGGCCCGGGTCGATCGCCAGGGGCGTTAGGACAGGAGCGATACCCGTGCGGAACAGCTCCTCCAGATGCTGCCGCTCGGCGTCGGTCACCTGGGCGTAGCGCACCCATTCGATCCCCTGGGCGGCGAGCGCCGGCATCACGTCCTCGTGCCACAGGCGATCCTGCTGCCCCACGAGCTCGCGCACCCGTTTGTCGATCGCGGCCAGCTGCTGGGCCGGGTCCATACCGTCGGCGGCGTAATCCTGGGGTTCGATCCCGGCGTACAGCTGCTGCTGCAGTCCGGCGACTCGCACCTCGAAGAATTCGTCGAGGTTGCCGCTGAAGATGGCGAGGAACTTGAGGCGCTCGAGCAACGGGTTCGAGGCGTCCGCGGCCTCCTCCAGCACGCGCGCGTTGAACTCGAGCCAGGACAGCTCCCGATTCAGATAGTGGTCCGGGGGAAACGCGGGAACGTAGGACTGGGGCATGGACGGTTACCCCGCGGCCAAGCGCAGTCGCGCCCGGGGCCTGCGCCGCGCCGGCCGGCGTACCGCCGGAGCGGCGGCACTCCAGGCCAGGACCGGCGTCACGCCGAAGACCCTCGCGAACAAGCCCGCCTTACGCTCCGTGTCCCAGCGCTCGACCTGCGGATCCGTGTCGGCCGCGAGCACGAAGCGGGCCCGCCCCCGCCCCACCTCCACCCCGACGGCGCTGATCCGCTGGGTGTGCGTCCGGTCAAGCCCGTCGGCCACGCGCAGGATCGCCGCGAGACTCCGGACGAGCCGGCGGTCGGGACGTTCCAGTCGTGCGAAATTCGGGTGCCGCTTCTTGGGGGAGGCCTTGCGATGGTAGCGCGCCACGTTGGCGACGAGCTCCACCTCCCGGGCCGTCCATCCCTGCAGCTCCGCATGCTCGATCAGGTGATACGCATGCTTGTGATGCTGCGCGTGGTTGATCAGGTACCCGACGTCGTGCAGCAGCCCCGCGGCGATCAGAATCTCTCGTCCTTCGGGCGGCAGGGCGAACGGCCCGCGCACTCCGTCGAACAACTGCGCCGCGAGACGCGCCACCTGCTCACAGTGCCGGGTCCCCGATTGGCACTTGCGGGCGAACGCCCGGACCGATTCGAGGCGGTCTTTCGGGCGGACCGGGTCGTCCCCATTCGTCACCGTCCGCTCGGCGATCATCGACAACAGTAGACCGCGACGCAACCCGCCGGCGTTCACTACGATTTGCTGCGTCCCGAGCCAGCGGGCGAGTCGCGCGACGGCGGCGGCCCCCGCGACGATGATGTCCGCCCGCAGCGGATTGAGCCCCGGTACGGCACGGCGCATGTCGAGCGGCGTGCCGCGCAGACGGTGCACCAGATGCACCACGTCCGCCCGCGTCAACGCGTACCCCTCGAGATTCCCCTCCGACCCCTCCCGCTCCGCTTTGACCATGTCGGCGAGGTTCGTGAACGTCCCGCCGCTCCCGATGATCACTTCGGGGGAGAACGGCGGGTCGCCGATGCGCTCGTCGAGCACGCGATCGATGGCGCGCCGCAGCCGCTTCCATTTGCGCCGCCCCATCGGCTCGCCGCTGCCGTACGCTTCGGTGAGGCGGACGCTGCCGAGCGGCAGCGTGTACACCTGGTCCACGACCGCGCCCGCGGCCAGCACGACCTCCATGCTGCCACCCCCGATGTCGACCACGGCGACCGAGCGGCCGGCCAGCTCGCTGTTTTGCAACGCACTCTGCAAGGCCAGCTGGGCCTCTTCTTCGGGCGAGATCACCTCGATGTGCAGGCCGCAACGCCGGCGCACCTCGCGACAGAACGCGCGGCCGTTCGTTGCCTCGCGCACCGCGCTGGTCGCAACCGTCCGTAGCTCGGTGACCTGAAAGCCGTCCACGATCGCCTTCATTTTCGCGAGCGCGGCGTGCGAGCGCTCCATCGGCTCGGCGGCCAGCCGGCCCCGACGGAAGAGGTCGTGGCCCAGCCGGGTCATCTCCCGCTCTTCGTCGAGGACGCGGTAGGATCCCTCGCCGGTGACTTCAGCGACGACGCAGCGGATCGAGTTGGTACCGATGTCGATCGCCGCGAGGCGCATCGGGTTGGAGTCGGCGGCGGGGGTCGTCATGGGGAGAAGTAAGATAGCGGCTGGCACGCGAGACGGGCGAGCATCGTCCGCGCGGGCGCGACCTGTGACACCATTGTTACGCGTTCGTGAAGACCGGGGCCCGAAAAACAAGCGGCCCCCGAAGGGGCCGCGACCGCCAGCGTCTGGCGCCGGACCGGGTGAACGGCGGAGGGGCCGCCCACCACCGCCGGCCACCGGAGCGCCTACGGGGTCCACCAGTAGGTGAACTTGACCATGAAGATGTTGTCGGGCCGCGACCGGGTGAGCCGCGAGATCGACGGGCCGAACCGGAACGCGCCCGTGTTCTCGACGTCCTCCCGGTTCTGCGTCCACACAAGGTACAGCGTCGAGCCCGGCAGGTACTCCCAGCGCAACACCGCGTTGCCCCGGAGGGACTTGAAGTTGAAATCGGGGTTCCCCGGGGTGAACGTCGCGCTATCGAAGCCTGTGGTGCCGTCATTCCAGCGGTCGAACGCGAACGTTTTCGGGCGCGCCAACGCCTTGAAGTCCGAGTAGGCGCCGGCCGAGATCAACGGCTGCCCGTAGAACTGCAGGGACAGCTTCGGGGTGAACGTCCAGTTGAGGCGGATCGACGCCGACAGCTCGTTGGCGCGCAGCCCCGCGAAGACGTAGCGAGTGCCGAACGTCGGCGCGGCGGTCGAATCGGCGTATTGGGTCACGTACTGCACTGGCGTCCGCTCCCAGGAGTACTGCGGCCCGACGCTGAGCGACACGTTCGACGCGGGCCGCAGCGACAGGTTGGCGCTGACGTAGGTCGAGTAGTCCTGCACCGACTGGTAGGTACCGGCCGACAGACTCACGACGACCGCCTTCCGCCCGTCGGTGTTGCCGTACACGTCCACCTGGTAACCCGGCTTGTTGAGCGACAGTGGCCCGCCGCGCGTGCGGCGGTCGTTCATCGTCTGCGGGTTGTAGGCGAGGCTCCAGCCCATCTCGTAGTAATTGAGCAGCTGGAGATTCCCGTAATTGAATACGCCGGTCCAGGTGACGTCGCCGTCCCAGTCCCAGCTGCGGAACAGGGCGCCGCCGGTATTCGCCGACCGGAACACCTTGCCGGGCTTGGTCCAGCTGTGGCCCGCCTGCACGTGCGCGTTGATGATGCCGGCGCGCCACAGGAAGCCGAGGTCGTTCACGTCGAAGCCCGGCGAGATGACGCCGATGGCCGAATTGGACGACCAGTCGCCCTTCTGCTTGTTCAGGTACACGCGCCCCGCCCACCCGGCGAGCGCGGTGGCCGAGGAGTCGAGATGGAAGTTCCGCGCGTCCGGGCGCTGCATGTACCGCTGGGCATTCTCTTGCAGCGCCGTGATCCGCGCCGCGGTGCCGCGCACGTCGGTCGCGCCCATCCAGCCGGTCACCACCCACGTCTTGCTGCGATCGAGGAACGTCCAGCCGTCCACGCCGACGGCGGTCGCGCCGCTCGAGATCTCGTCGCGCAAGCGCGGGTCGTCGAAGTGGCGGGCCGAGATCGTCGTCATCAGGCCGAGTCCCTGCCGGCCATCGGGGAATTCCTTCTGCACTCGCGCCACGGTGTAGGAAGCGAGCGGCTCCACCTCGGACCGGAACCGGGCGCCACCGGTGTCCAGCTGGGCGTATTCCCGTGAGGTCAGGGCCGAGAGCGCGCCGACGTTCCAGCTCGAGCCGGCCTTCCCCGTCAGTTTGATCGCCCCGAGAATGTGCGACCCCGACGGGACGTCGAGATAGTCCGCCGTTGGCAGGCTGCCCTGGGGCGCGCGGCCGATGCGCCGCGTGTAGAAGAAATCCGGATCGCCCCAGTTGAAGCCCCAGTAATTGTTCGATCCGCCGCGCCCGAAGTTGAAGATCGAGGAGCCTTCGATGAAGAACGGTCGCTTCTCCTGAAAGAAGGTCTCGACGTCGCTCAGGTTCACGACCGCCGGATCGACCTCGACCTGGCCGAAATCCGGATTGACCGTGGCGTTGAGCGTCAGGTTCGAGCCGATACCGAACTTCGCATCCACGCCGGCGTCGGGCGACAGTGCCGATCCATCGTGGAACGGATCGCCCGCGGCGTGCGGGGAGAACTCCGCGCGCGCGCGTGTGTAGGGCATGATTTCCATCCGCGCCGGTGGGGTGACATCCGCGATGCCGACAAGCTCCGGGAAGCGCGACACGAACCCGCTGCCGTTCTTGGGTGTGTATACGAGGTAGTCGCGCTCGTGTCGGCGGGCGATGTCCCGGCTGAAGTTGATGCCCCACACGTACTGCGGCGCCGCGTGGAATCGGAGCTGTGAGTAGGGAATGCGCAATTCGACAGTCCAGCCGAGCGAGTCGACCTGCACGTGTCCGTCCCACACGCCATCCCACGAGTTGTCGTCCCAGTCGTCGTTCAGCAGGACGCCGTCATACAGCGTCCCCGCCGCGTCCACGCCGAAGTACACGCCGCTGCGACGATCGTGGTAGGGGTCCAGGTACACGTTGAAACGGTCGGAGTTGGCGTTGTCGTCGCGCCGGCCGAGCCGGCCCACGATCGAATCGGGGTGGGCATCGTACAGGCGCGCACCGATGTAGATCGCCGCGTCGTCATAGGCGACGTACACCACCGTACTCTCGGATGGCGCCGTGCCCTCCAACGGATCCCGCTGCAAGAATCCGGTGACCCGCTCCGCGGTGCGCCAGATCGGATCGTCCAACCGGCCGTCGATGACGAGCGGCTGCACGGCGCGAACGGCGCGGACTTGGGGGACCATCACGAGGGGGGAATCGGTCGCCGCTGTCGCGACGGATACGGGTGCAACGGACAGCACGAGACACAAGATCGTCGTCATACGCCCGACCGGTGGTTGGGTGGAACAGATACGACCCGGGGCGCGTGACGGCGCGCGCGAATCGAACCTTTTGACGTCGGTCGGGGAGGAAAGGTTGCAGCGGGCTCAGGGCCCGCGGTCCGGGACCCGTCAAGCGCCCGTAGGCAGCCGGCGCAGCACGCCTTTCACGACGGCCGACAGCGACTGCCCGACCTGGAGACCCACCTCCAGGACTTCCTCGTGATTCAGCTTGTTCGGAGAGGTTCCCGCGGCGAGGTTGGTGATCGAGGAAAACCCCAGGCAGCGCATGCCCCGCGCACGCGCGACGATCACCTCGGGTACGGTGGACATGCCGACGGCATCGATACCAAGCCGTTGCAGCATGCGAATTTCGGCCGGCGTTTCGAACGAAGGGCCGAGTAAGCCGACGTAGACCCCCTCCTCCAGTCCGACGCCCGCCTCACGCGCGGCGGCGCGCGCCAATTCCCGCAGGCCGGCGTCGTAGGGCTCGCTCATGTCGGGGAAGCGGTCCTCACCCTCCAGCACGAGCCCGATCAGCGGGTTGCGAAACATCAGGTTCACGTGATCGGCGATGAGCATCAATGTCCCAGCCCGAAACGTCGGTCGCGCGCCACCGGCCGCGTTGGTCACGATGAGCGTCCGGACGCCGAGGCGCGAGAACACCCGCACCGGCAGCGCCGCGACGTCCGCGGTATGGCCCTCGTAAAGATGAAACCGGCCGCTCTGGACGAGCACCGGGACCCCCTCCAGGGTGCCGGCCACCAGCTCGCCCCTGTGCCCCGCAACACCCGGCTGTGGGAAGCCCGGAATCTCGCGGTACGGTATCCGGACGGGGCCTTGCACTTCGTCAGCGAGATGCCCCAGCCCCGACCCGAGCACGATCCCCACCCTCGGGGTCCGACTCTCGAGCCGTTGGGCGACGGCTCGGACCGCTTCATCGATCAGCGCACCGCGCGCATCTCGTGTCTCGCTCACGCCAGCTGCTCCAGTTCGGTTTGGACCCGCGACACCAACGCCACTCGCTCGAACTCGGGCAAGAATGCGCTCTCGCAGGCGTTGAGAATGACGCGTGCCAGCTCTGATCGGCTGAGCCCGAGCACGGCGTGTGCGGTGAAGTATTCGTCGGTGAGACTGATGCCGTCCACCAGGCGGCCGTCGGTGTTCAACGTGACCACCACGCCCTGTTGCAGGTACTTCCGAAACGGGTGTTCCGCGAGTGCGGCCACGGTGTGCGTGTGGACGTTGCTCGTGAGGCACATCTCGAGCGGAATACGCCGCTCGACCACTTCCTCGAGCAAGCCGGGGTCTTCGGCGAGACGGGTCCCGTGGCCGATGCGCTGCGCTCCGCAGACGTGCAAGGCCTCGCGGATCGACTGCGCGCCATCGCCCTCCCCCGCGTGGCACGTGCACGCTAACCCGTGGCGCACCGCCAGCTCGAAGGCCGCGCGGTGCTCCCCCGCCGGGTGGCCGCGCTCGGCGCCGGCGAGATCGAAGGCGACGACCCCCGCAGTGCGGTAGTCGACCGCGGCCCGCGCCAGTTCGAGGGAGCTGGAGGGCGGCAGCGTGCGGATCCCGCACAGAATGAGGCCGGTCTTGGTGCCGGTTTCGGCGACCGCCCGCCGCACCCCGGCCAGCGGGGCTTCGATTGCCTGACTCAGTGTGAGCGCCGGGTGCAACAGGGGGGAGTAGCGTACCTCGACGTACCGCACGTTCTCGCGGGCCGCGTCCACCACGAACTCGTACGCGATGCGTTCCAGCGCATCCGCCGTCTGCATGACCGACAGCGTGATGGCGTATTTCTCGAGATACTCCTCGAGGCTCTGCGCCGAGGTGACCATCAGGGCCCGCGCCAGACCCTCCGGCGTGTCCGCCGGTAACCGCACCCCTTGATCCCGGGCCAGCTCCAGCATCGTCGTGGGCCGCAGGCAGCCGTCGAGATGCACGTGCAGCTCGGCCTTGGGCCACGCCCGCAGCGTCTCTTTCGACAACCGCGGCGGGCCCCGACGGGCCGTGACCACGACCCGCAGCACCGCGCCCGCTTCGCCGACCGGATCCGCCGCATCGATCGCCCGCCCCACCCCGTCGGTGACGTAGGCGCCGTCACCCGAGAGCAGGTCGGCGAGCGAGCGATCGAGGGCCGCGACTGCGTCACGCACCGTCGCCCCGCGCGCCACCTCCACCGGCCGCTCGTTGACGAACACCCGCAATCCGTCCGCGCTCATCGCCCCTCCCGATGGAAACGCGCGCCATCGGGTGCGCGCACCGGCTGCGGCAACACGCCCAGATACGCGATGACGGCGTCGAGGTCCACCATGCCCGCGTCGACGCGGGGGGCGCCGGTCAGCATCGCGAAGCCGTCGCCGCCCTCCGCGAGGAAATCCGGGACCGCGATCGAGTAGCTGCGGCGCGCGTCCAGCGACCGACCGTTCAGCATGCGCACCTTTCGGATTCGCTCGCCATCGGGACGAGCGGGATCGTACCAGACCGCGAGCCCGGAGATGTGGGCGTTGGGCGTCCCGCCGGCGACCGCGTGCTCCAGTGCCGCGCGCAGCGCGGCGCCCGATACCGTGAGCCGCACGAGCCGGTTTTGAAACGGCTGGACCTCGAACAGGGCACCGTAGCTCACCGGTCCAGCCTGCAGATCGGCGCGGATGCCGCCGTTGTTCATGATGGCGGCGTCAGCCTTGCCGATGTTGCGGTAGGCATCCGCCAGCAGACGCCCCAGCGAATACTCGTCTCCGGACCGGCCCAGCGGGGCCCGCAGCGTGGCCACGGTGCGCGCGGTGAGGCTGTCCACCGCCCGCGCCTCGCGCGCTACGGCGGCGGTGAGCTCGCCATCCGGGGTGACGGCATCGGCCCACGGGGTCTCGAGCCGGGCGCGCACCTGCCGTCCCCGGCTCCCCGCCCGCACGAAGTCCACCACGGCGATCGTCCGCCCCGAGCTGCCCGCCTCCACGATCGGGATGCCGTGGACCACTGTATCCACGCGCTGGTGCGTATGCCCCGCGACGATGAGATCCACCGATCCCGAATCGAGCGCGCTGGCGAGCTCGAAGATCTCCCCGCGACACCTTCCCGAATCGCACACCTCCCCCGCGTGGGCGAGCACGATGACGAAGTCGGCCGCGGCGCGCGCCCCGGGGAGCGCCTCACGGACGGCGGCTGCCAGGTCGCCGAAGGTGAGTCCGGCCACGTTCTGCGGACGGGTCGTCACCGGGGTGGTGCGGGTGGTCAGACCGATCACCGCGACCTTCGCTCCGCCGCGCGTGACCAGGCTCCAGGGGGCGATCCAGGCGGGCACCCGTCCGGAGGAGTCGGCAATATTGGCCGAAACGAATGGATAGTGAGCCTCCGCGAGGCGCGCCCGCAGCGTGTCCACGCTCCAGTCGAATTCGTGGTTGCCGACCGCCGCCGCGTCGATCCCGAGCGCGTTGAACGCCGCGATCACCGGCCGCCCGAATTCGAAGTTGGAGATCGGGGTGCCCTGCATCTCGTCGCCGCCGTCGAGCCGCACCGTCGTGCAGCCGCAGTCCCGGGCGAGGCTGTCGAGCCAGGTCTTGATCGCTGCCGCGCCTCCAACCGGGCGTCCCTCGGACCACGGCCACACACGCGGCACCAGCGCCCCGTGAAAGTCCGTAATTGCGAGGACGCGGAGCAAGGTGCTGTCGGCCTCGGACACCACCGGCGCAGGCGGCGCGAATACCGCTCGCGCGGCGGAATCCGCCGGCGGGAGGATGGCCCAGCTGGGCGTGTAGTAGTCGGCCGCCTGGACGGCGCCTGCTCGGCGGATCTCGTCCACCAACAGATCGGCGATGTTTTCACCGCGATCGTAGACGACCCGGGCGCCGCTCAGCATCGCGTACCCGCCCCCCCCGGCGGCCCGGTAGCTGTTCGTCGCCAAGGTGAAGCTGTCGCCGGCGGCCACGGGACGGCCGTTCACGGCCAGGCCGAGGATGCGCTGCCCCACCGGTCGCGTCAGGTCGATCCGATAGCTCGCGCCGCTCACCACGTCGTAGTTGTAGCCCGGAACGGCATCATCCACGATGCGCCGTCCCGGCGAGTAGGTCCGGTAATAGCTGGCGGAGTGCTCCAGAAAGTCCAGGAGCTGCCGGCCCGAGATCCGCAGCGCGACGAGCGTGTTCTCGTACGGGTAGATCCCCGTGACGTCCCGCCGGCGAATCGTCCCGTCGGGCAGCCCACTCGAGGGATCGAAGTCGGCCGTGGCGGCGAGCTGCGCCCCCGCGTGGCGCCGCTGCACCTCGTTGACGAAATCCAGCAGCGGCGTGTCCTCGGCACGGCCGTAGCGCGCCTCGAACCCGGGGCCGGCGGTGCCGAGACCCTCGCTCGCCCAGGACCGGACCCGCTCGTGGGCGTCCGCAAACCGCTGCGCGAACCGGGTCACCTCACCGACCGCCGCGAGTGGGATGAGGTCTGCGCGTACGTCTGCTACGCGCCAGTGCCCCCCCGCCAGCGTGTCCCGCACGAACCAGACGTGCACGACCGAGAGACTCAACGCCCAGTTCTTCGGTTGCACGAAATGGACGCCCGCGATCACGGAGTCGCGCATCTCCCGGTGCGTATGGCCGACGACGACCAGATCCGGCCGCGGGGTCACGCGGGCGAGCGCCGCGGCATCGTTCTCCGGCCCCACCCCAGCCGTGTCGTACGACGACGGCTCCCCCATGCCGCTGTGAATCAGGACTACCTTGAAATCCACTCGTGCTCGGTCCAGGGCGGCGAGCGCCGCCGGGGCGTCCACGGCGATCGCGCGCACTCGGACGCGACCGCCGAGCTGTCTGCGGTCCCACACCATCACGCCGGGCGTGGTCAACCCCGTGATCCCGACGCGCACGCCGCCCCGCTGGACGACCAGCGTCGCGGGGAACACCAGGGAGTCACGCTGCCCCGCGACCAAGTTCGCGCTGACGTAGCGGTAGGTGGCACTGCTGTCGGCGCTGGCCAGGAGGCCCATCCCGAAATCGAAGTCGTGGTTCCCGGGAGTCGCCGCGTCGTACTGCAGGGCGTTGAGCGCGTCCACCAGCGGGTCGGGGCGGCGCCGTTCGACGCGGCCGAAGTAGCTCGCGAACGCGTTCCCCTCCAGCAGATCGCCCACGTCCACCAGGATTACCTGATCGGGGTACTGGGCGCGCAGCGTCGTGAGGATCGCCGCGGCGCGGGACAGACCACCCGGCGCTTCGCGGTCGTGGACGTAGTCCCAGCCGAGCGCGCGACCGTGCACGTCGGTGGTGGCGACGATCACGATGTGGGCGGTGTCGGAGCTGGCGGGCGGCGGGGTCTGGACGCCGAGGAGCAGGCCAAGGACGAAGCGCATAGTGCGCTGAAAATTGCCAAGCCTTGGGTCGCGGCGCTACCTTGGACGCCCATGTCGCCGGCCGACTATCTCGCGACGCTCGCGGAGCCGACGCGGTTGCGCGTCTTGAGCTGCCTCGCAGCGGCACCGCTGTATGTCTCTGACCTGGTCGCCATCCTCGGTCTCCCGCAGCCCACGGTGTCGCGGCATCTTCGGGTGTTGCGCGCGCTGGGCCTCGCGCAGAACCAGCGCGAAGCGACGCGCATGGGCTACCACCTGACGCTCCCCGCGGGCGCGCAGGGCCGGATGGTGCGCGGGGTGCTGCAGGCGCTACGCGCCGATCCGGTCTTCCGCGCCGACGCTGCAACGGTGCGGGCGCGCGTGGGCATGCGCGTCCCCGCGCCGCGAGCCGTGCATGTCTCCTGAGCCTGCCCAACGCGTGCTCGTGGTGGATGACGAGCCCGACATCGCCGGGCTGGTCGCCTACCACCTGGCGAAAGCCGGATATCGCGTCACCACGGCCGCCGACGGGTCCGAAGCGCTCGCCCGGGCGCGCGCCGAGCGGCCGGACCTCGTCGTCCTCGATCTCATGTTGCCCGGACGCTCGGGCCTCGACGTCTTGGGCGACTTGCGGCGCGCCGACGAAACGCGACACATCGGGGTGATCCTCCTGACGGCGCGCAAAGAGGAGCAAGACCGCATCGCGGGCCTCGAACTGGGCGCCGACGACTACCTGGCCAAACCGTTTTCCCCGCAGGAGCTCGTGCTGCGCGTCGGGGCCGTGCTGCGGCGGCTCGCGGCGGTGCCGGTGGCGGCGGGCGGCATCCTCAGCGCGAGCGGCGTGCGGGTCGATCCCGCGGCGCACCGCGTTACCGTCGACGATGTCGAGGTCGAGCTGACGGCCACCGAATTCAAGCTGCTCCGGCTGCTCATGGAGCGCTCGGGTCGCGTCCAGTCCCGCACCGACCTGCTGGAAACGGTCTGGCAGGCCCAGCCCGACATCCAGACCCGCACCGTTGACATGCACGTGCAACGGCTGCGGACCAAGCTCGGCGCCGCAGGTGACTGCATCGAGACGGTGCGCGGCGTGGGGTACCGGTTCCGGGTGCCCCCGGCGCGCGACCGCGCGCACTGAGTGCGTCTCGCCACCAGGCTCTTCCTCTCGTCCAGCCTGCTGGTCGCGGCGACCGTGGTGGGTCTCACCATCGCCGTCGACCGGATTCTGCGTGATCGCCTCGAAGCACAGACTGCGGACGCGCTCGAGCGCGAAGCCCGGCTGGTGGCTCAGCTGGTGCCCACCGACCCCGGCGTCTGGCCCACGATCGCGATCCAGCTGGGGACCATGATCGGCCACCGGGTCACGTTGATCGACTCCGCGGGAATCGTCCGGGGCGACACGGAGTTCCCGGCGGATGCCCTGCCGCAGCTCGAGAACCACGCGCACCGTCCGGAGGTAATGGCCGCGGTTGCGACCGGCGTCGGCCGGTCCACGCGCTACAGCGTCTCAACCGACCTGAACCGGATGTACGTGGCCATTCGCGGGGGCCCGCCGGGGATCTCCGTTGTGCGCGTGTCAGCGACCTTGACCACCGTGGACGCTCAGATCGATGCCGTGCAGCGGGCGATCTGGTTCGCCGGCGCGGTGGCCGTGGCGTTCGCCGCCATCCTCGCCTGGGTAGGCAGCGGCTACTACGCCCGTCAACTGCTCGGGCTCACGAGCGCCGCGCAGGCGATCGCCGAGGAACGGCTACCGTTGTTCCCCGACAGCCGTATCCCCGAGATCGCCCAGCACGCCCGGGCGCTGCGGGCCATGAACGCAGAGCTCGATGCCCGCTTCGCCGCGCTGCGCCGCGAGCGTGAAGAAACCGCCGCGCTGGTGGAGGCGATGACCGACGGGGTCATTGCGACCGACGTGCGCGGCGCGATCCGTACCTGCAACGCCGCCGCCCGCCGCTTGTTGCGCCTCGATCCGGCGGCACCCTTGCCTCCACTGGCTGGATTGTTCCACGACACGGCGGCTCGCGCACTTGTCGATGACGTCCTCGCCGGCCACGAGGTCGAGCAACGGGAGTTGCGGATCGGCGAACACGCCGTCGTGGTCACCGCACGTCCGCTGCCTGACCGGGGAAGCTTGCTCGTGCTGCGCGACATGTCCGAGCTACGCCGCTTGGAGACGGTGCGTCGCGATTTCGTGGCCAACGTCTCTCACGAGCTGAAGACACCGCTCACGGCAATCGCCGGCTATGCGGAGACCCTCGTTTCCGAGGTGGCGCCCGACGGACCAACGGCGCAGTTCGCGGCCACGATCCTCGCCCACGCCCGCCGCATGCAGCGGCTCGTCGAGGATCTGCTGGACCTCTCGCGCATCGAGTCGGGCGGCTGGCGGCCGCACCCGGTGTCGCTGGACGTCGCCCCGGCCGTGCGCGAGGCCTGGAGCCCGTTCGCCGAGCGGGCGCGCGCGGCGAACGTGGAGTTCGAGGTCACCGTGGGCGGGGCCGCCGGCAGTGTCACCGCCGATCCCGACGCCCTCCGCCAGGTGCTCACGAACCTGTTCGACAACTCCCTCCGTCACATGCCCCGGGGCGGCCGCGTCGCCGTGACGGCCGGTCTGACCGACGGCGTCGAGATCGCGATCGAGGACACCGGCAGCGGCATCCCCACCGAGCACCTTCCCCGAATCTTCGAGCGGTTCTACCGGGTGGATCCGAGCCGCAGCCGCGAGCAAGGCGGCACCGGCTTGGGATTGGCGATCGTCAAGCACCTCGTGGAGGCGCACGGCGGTCGGGTCGTCGCCGAGAGCGTGCTCAGTCGCGGCACGACGATCCGGCTCACGTTTCCGGCGCAGTCCGCCGTTACCGAGCCGTAACCCTCCCGTCACACCCGCTTGACACCGCACGCCGATGCTGTCGGCGTGAGAATCGCACTCGTGACCGACACCTACCTGCCCCAGATCAACGGGGTGACGACGGTCGTTCGCCGCATCGCGGACACGGCGCGGGCCGCGGGTCACGCCGTGGCCATCGTGGCGCCGCGCTACCCGCACGGGTCGGGCGGCGACGGGGGAGGCGGATCTGAGCTGCGCGTTCCGTCGCTGCCGTTTCCGCCGTACCCGAGCATTCGCCTGAGCTTTCCCTTCCATCGCCACGTCGCGCACTTCCTCGATCGCTTCGCGCCGGACTTGGTCCACGCCGCTACGGAAGGCCCGCTGGGGGTTGTGGGCCGTCGCTACGCCATGGACAAGAGCCTCCCGCTCGTGACGTCTTTCCACACCGATTTTCCGCAGTACGCTCGCGACTACGGGCTGGCCGTTCTGACGCCATTCGTCTGGCGGTGGCTCCTGCACTTCCACCGGCCGGCCCGCATGATCCAGACGCCCGGCATCGCCGTGCGCGACGAGCTGGTGCGGCGTGGGCTGCGAAACACGGTGGTGTGGGGACGCGGCGTGGACACCCGGCATTTCCGCCCCGATCGCCGCCACGCCGGCTGGCGCCGCTGGATGGCGGGCGCCGACGATACCGTCATCGTGCTGCACGTCGGGCGGCTTGCCCCCGAAAAGAACCTACGGGTGCTGGTAAACGCCTGGAACCGGGCCCACCGCTGCCTGGGCCCCCGGGCCACGTTCGTCATCGCGGGTGAGGGACCGGAGGCGCGGTACGTGGCGGCGCACGCGCCCTTCGCCCGGCAGCTCGGCTTCCTGGACCGTGATACCCTGGCCGATCTCTACGCCTCCGCCGATCTGTGCGTGCTCCCCTCTCGCACCGAGACCTGCGGGCTCGTCGCACTCGAAGCGATGGCCGCGGGACTTCCGGTCATTGCCGCCGACGCCGGCGGCCTGGCCGAGAGCGTGTGCCACGAAGAAAACGGGCTGCTGGTCCGTCCCGACGACGCACGAGGCTTCGGTCACGCCATCGTCGCGCTGGCGCTGGATGCCGATCGGCGGCGCGCCCTGGGGGCAGGCGCGCGGCACACCGCCGAGAGCCGCGATCTCCGGATTGAGGACCAGGAGCTGCTCCGACAGTACGCCACCCTGGTCCCGTCGCGAATCACGTCACCGTCGTCTCAAGCCGTCTCACTGACTCCGGAAGGAGCGCTGCATCGATGCTGATCCTGGTGTCGCTCATCGCCTATGTCGTTTTCGGGCTTCCCTTCGTCGCCTGGTTGGGCCATCGCCTGGCGCGATCCCACCGCGACCACGCGGCGGCCACCGAAGCGGCGCGTACGTTGCCGCTCACGCCGGGAGCCGTTGCCGGATGAGTACCCGTCGCCTGATCCTGGCGCTGACTGACCACGGGGGCGGCGGCGTCATCGCGACCGAGCATCACCATCCGCATCCCGCGAATGAGCGGATCCCGCCGGTGCTCGCAGGCCCGGGCGTCGCGCGCGAGCACCGGCTCGAAGGACCCGTCTCGTTGCTGCGCGACCGAGGCGGCGGCGCGGTGATCCGCCGACTCACGCACCTCGGCGACGCGTGGGTGACGATCACGGCCGCGCTGTTGGTCGTCGCACTTGGGGAGCCGCGCCTCGGCATGACCATGCTCGTGGCCAACGCCCTTTCCCACATCCCCGTGCAGGTCCTCAAGCGGCTCGTCGCGCGGCCCCGGCCCAGCGACGCCTTCGGCCGGCCGTTGGCCCTCGTCCCGCTGCCCGATCCCTTCTCGTTCCCCTCGGGGCACGCGGCGGCGGCCACGGCCATCGCGGCGACGGCGGCGGTCGCCCATCCCTGGATCGCGCCGGTCGCCTTGCCGCTCGCCGGACTCGTGAGCTATTCGCGCATCGCGCTCCGCGTGCACCACCCCGGGGATGTGGTGGCCGGTATCGCCCTGGGGCTGGGCGGTGCCCTGGCCGCCACCGCGCTGCTCTAGCCCGCCACGTTACGCATTCCAGTCACGGATGCTGTCGATCTCGTGACACTCCAACAGGAAATTCGGCGGCGGACAACATCTCACCCACCCTAAGCCGTGCTTGAGCGCGTCGCTCGAGCGTGGTGTGCCCGCCAACGCATGTGCACGGTCGTTGGTTGGGTGCCTGGTAGCGGAGGCCCGTACGGCTCCGCTATCTGTCCGTTCAGCACCCGCCGTGACGCGATTGTGACAAATTGCCCTTGTTACGGAATCGTGACCCGCACGACAGCGCGCTGTGATGGCGCAACCCGAGGTTGTCCCTGCCTGCAGACAGGGCCGTTCGGGCGGCGGAGACGCCCGTTGTACAACCCAAAATTCGGAAGTGAGGGGTTCAACCGTGCACCGTTCCACCTCCACCGCCCTGCGTGGCCTTGCCATCGCAAGCACGTTGCTGCTCCCGATCGCGGCGTCCGCCCAGCAGACGCAAGTGATCGTCAGCGGCGTGGGCTACCTGCAGTACGTGTATCAGCTCAAGGACACCAACCACGTCAACAACTTCGACGTCACGCGTGCGTACGTGAACCTGATCGGCAAGTTCGCCGGCGGCGTCGGCGCCCGCGTCACGCTGGACGTCAACCGCCCGGCCGGCGACAACTCGCTCCGCTACCGGCTGAAGTACGCGTTCGCGACCTACCAGCCCACCGGCAGCGCCCTCACCTACAAACTCGGCATGATCCACACGCCGCTACTCGATTGGGAAGAGGCGCTGTGGGACTACCGCATGCAGGGACAGATGGCGATGGAGCGCGGCGGTTACGTCACCTCCTCGGACATTGGGTTCGGGATCGACGGCAAGTGGGGCCCGGACAACGTCAACGCACAGCTGACGTTCGTGAACGGCGAAGGGTACAGCGGCGGCCCCGGCGACCAGCGCAAGGACATCCTGGCGCGTGTCTCCGCGCGCGTCATGATGACCGACGATTCCAGTCGGGTCGGCGGTCTCCGGCTGACCGCATACGCCGGCTATGGCAAGCCGACCTCGGGCGGCCAGCGCAATCGCTTCCTCGGCATTGTGTCTTACCGCTCGAAGCAGATCACCCTTGCGGGTGAGTTCGCCTCGACCAAGGACAGCGTCACCGCGACCCCGACTCCCTCCACGACGGGACGGGTGATCTCGGCCTTCGGCGTGTTCCACATCCCGAATTCCAAAGCGGCGGTCATCGCCCGCGTGGACATCACGGACCCCAACACCAGCACCGCGGGCAACAAGCAGACGCGGTTCATCGGCGGGGTCTCCTACCAGCTGAGCCCGAACCTGCGGCTCCTGGCGGACATCGATCACGTGACCTTCGAAGGCACGCCGACGCCCGCACAGGAAGCGGTGCGCTCGCAGGCGCTGTTCCAGACCCAGATCACCTTCTGACCCGAACGAGAGGCAATGATGCAGCGTAGTGCACTACTCGGCGTGGCGGCGGCGCTCGGACTGAGCGCCGCCCCGGCCGCCGCCCAGGTGAAGCTGACGGGCGCCGGCGCGACGTTCCCGAACGTCATCTATCAGAACTGGATGCTGACCTACAATCAGGCCAACCGCGGCGTGCAGCTGAATTACCAGTCGATCGGCTCCGGCGGCGGCATCCGGCAGTTCTCGGACAAAACGGTCGATTTCGGCGCCTCGGACGCTCCGATGACCGATTCCGCCATCGCCGCGATTCAGGGCGATGTGCTGCATATCCCGACGGTCCTGGGAGCCGTCGTCGTGACGTACAACCTTCCCGGCGTCGGTCAGCAGATCAAGTTCACACCCGCGATCATCGCCGACATTTTCCTTGGCAAGCTCACCAAGTGGAACGACGCGCGGATCACCGCCCTGAACCCGGGCCTCGGTCTGCCCGGCATGGACATCCTCGTCGTGCACCGCTCCGACGGGTCGGGCACGACCTACATTTGGACCGACTATCTGTCGAAGGTGAGCCCGGAGTGGAAGGACAAGGTCGGCAAGGGCACCTCGGTCAACTGGCCGGTCGGTCTTGGTGGCCGGGGTAACGAGGGCGTCGCCGCGACCGTTAACCAGACACCGGGCGCCGTCGGGTACGTCGAGCTAGCCTATGCCCGCGGCAACCGGCTGCCGTTCGGCCAGGTGCAGAACCGCGCCGGCGTGTTCATGAGCCCTACCCTCGAGGCGACAACGGCCGCGTTCGCTGCGGTGCTGCCGTCCTTGGACCCCACCACCGACTTCCGGGTGTCGATCACGGACCCCGCCGGCGCGGACGCGTATCCGATCGCCAGCATGACCTACCTCCTGCTCCGCAAGTCGTACGATGACGCCGCCAAGACGACGGCACTCATCAAGTTCATCTGGTGGGCGGAGACGGAAGGACAAGCCAAAGCGGCACCGCTGGGCTATGCGCCGTTGCCCCAGGCGCTGCGCCCGTGGATCGCAGACCGGCTGAGCTCGATCACGGTTGGCGGTCAGAAAGTCTGGACGGCAGCTCGTTAACCCCTCCGTAACGACTGCCGGCTTCACCCCCCGCAGGGCACAACCCTGCGGGGGAGTTTTTTTGCTCCTCCGGTGACGCAACCGTTACACGGCCGTGACGGACCCCTGGCAGGCTCGGCCTACCTTGCCCGGGTGACTCCCGAAACTGCGGAAGCACCCTACCCGGTTCACGCCGCCTTGCCCGTGGCGCGCCGTCGGACGCGTAACCTCGGCGATCCGGCGTATCGCTGGGTGCTCACCGGTCTGGCGATTCTCCTGCCGCTCCTCCTGCTCGCGGTCGGAACCCAACTGGCCGTGAGCGCGGCTCCGGCCCTCAAGAAGTTCGGCTTCCGGTTCCTGTTCACCACGACCTGGGATCCGGTGGCCGAGGTGTATGGCGCCGCGCCGATGATCTTCGGCACGATCGTTTCGTCGCTGCTCGCCCTGTTGATCGCGGTTCCGCTGGCTTTGGGCGTCGCCATCTTCCTCACCGAATTCGCCCCGCGTTGGCTGCGCCAGCCCGTCGGCTTCCTGGTCGAGCTGCTCGCCGCCGTCCCCAGCGTGGTGTACGGCCTGTGGGGCGTGTTCGTGCTCATTCCGCTGCTGCGCACTGTCGCGGTGCCGCCGCTGCGAGCCGTGCTGGGCTGGACGCCGTTCTTCAAGGGTGTCTTCTACGGGAACTCGATGCTCGCGGGAGGAGTGATTCTCGCGATCATGATCGTGCCCTACATCGCCGCCGTGTCGCGCGAGGTGCTGCAGGCAGTCCCCGCCACGCAACGCGAAGCGGCCCTGGGCCTCGGCGCAACTCGCTGGGAAGCAGTGTGGAGTGCCGTGCTCCCCTACGGCCGGTCGGGCATCATCGGCGCCGTCATGCTCGGTTTCGGCCGAGCCCTCGGCGAGACCATGGCCGTCACGCTCGTCATCGGGAACCGCCACGACATCGGAGCCTCGCTGCTCGCGCCGGCGTACACGATGGCCGCCGCCCTCGCCAACGAATTCACCGAGGCGACGACCCAGATGTATCTGTCCGCGCTCTTCGCGGTGGGTCTGGTGCTGTTCGTCGTCACCATCACCGTGAATGCGCTCGCGCGCCTCCTCGTCTGGCGAGTGGCCAAAGGTGCGGCCGTCGGGAGCAAGGCCCTGTGAGCGGGCGGGCGCTACGCCGCCGACTGAAGAGTGGGACACTGACCGCGGTCGTGGCCGGTCTGGCGGTGCTCGCCGTCCTTCCCCTGCTCTTGATCTTCGCCGACCTGATCCACCGGGGTGCAAGCTCTATCGACTGGAATTTCTTCGTGAAGAGTCCGGTGCCGATGGGTGAGAACGGCGGTGGGGTCGCCAACGCGATCGTCGGAACGGGGATCATCGTCGCGCTGGCGTGTCTGGCAGGCATTCCCATCGGCGTGGGTGCCGGCCTGTTCCTGGCGGAGTTCGGCAACGGCCGGCTCGGATGGATCGTGCGCTTCGTCGCCGATGTGATGAACGGGACCCCATCCATCGTCGTCGGCATCTTCGCGTGGACCTGGCTGGTGCGGCCGGCAGGTCATTTCTCGGCCCTCGCCGGCGGCGCGGCGCTCGCGATGCTCATGATCCCGATGCTCGCCCGCACCACGGAAGAGATGGTCCGGCTGGTCCCCAATTCCCTGCGTGAGGCAGCGTTGGCCCTCGGCTATCCCCGCTGGCGCACGTCGCTCGCAGTCGTGGTCCGGACCGCGATGGGCGGGATCGTCACCGGGGGGCTCGTCGCGGTCGCGCGGGTCGCGGGTGAGACGGCCCCCCTCCTATTCACGGCGCTGGGCAACCTCAATTTCACGACTGCGGTATCCGGACCGATGCAGACACTGTCACTCCAGATCTACGTTTACGCGACCGGTCCGTACGAGGAGTGGCATCGTCTGGCCTGGGCCGCGGCCCTGGTCCTCATGGGGATGGTCCTGGTGCTTTCCCTGGCCGCCCGCTGGGCCACCCGCTCACGCTATGCCGCTGGATGATCCCATGACCC
>Ga0307281_10000039_pt1 | contig 27956 bp, 23 predicted proteins | sample ER_DNA_120_FD_194486 | JGI IMG/M metagenome (GOLD analysis project Ga0307281, IMG submission 194486) | Bulk soil microbial communities from the East River watershed near Crested Butte, Colorado, United States - ER_DNA_120 | ecosystem: Environmental > Terrestrial > Soil > Floodplain | place...
CGTCGGGCGCGAGATCTACTCGGCCGAGCTCTCGGTCGGGTTTGGCACCGGCTGGACGCTGAGAGGGAACGCGTACCAGGTGGATCCGCACGGCCGGAACTCCTCGCGGCAGTACGACGCCGGCGTGACCAAGACCTTCGGGAGGTGACGGGGATGGGATTGTGCCCCTGGCGCGCGGCCGCGGTCGCGGGGCTCTCGTTCGTGGCGCTGGGCTGCGGCTCGGCGGCGGCGCCGCGCTACTACGTGAATCCGCAGGCCGACATGACCCTCTACCAGAAGGTCGCGGTGCTGCCGTTCCACAACCTGAGCGCCCAGCCTCTCGCCGGAGAGCGCGTGACGCGGGTCTTCGTCACCGAGCTCATCATCACCGACCGCTACCGGCTGGTGGAGCCGGCCGAGTTCCGCGCGGTGCTGAAGGAGATGGACGCCCAGCCGTCCGGGGACGGCGCCTACGACCCGGCACGGCTCAAGGAGGCCGCGGCCCGGGTGGGCGCCACCGGCATCGTGCGCGGCGCGGTCACCGACTACCAGGTCCAGCGCAACGGCCAGGACGAGTTCGCCGTGCTGAGCTTCGACGCGGAGCTGATGGACGTCGCGACCGGAAACGTCGTCTGGCGCGGCTCGATCACGCGCAAGGGCAGCTCACGGTTCCCGATCCTCGGCGGCTCGAGCGCGAGCACGCTCGGACGCCTCACCCAGGAAGCCTGCGTCGAGCTGGTAGGCGGGCTGCAGAAGAGGGCGTTCTGACGTGCGCGCGGACTCGGTCACGGGACGCGCGGGCGGTCGCGCCCTGGTCCTCGCGCTGCTCGTGGCCGCCGGGGCGCTCGCGGGCTGCGGCGGCGCATCGCGCCAGGTGCTGCGCCTGGGCGTCCCCCTTGCGAGCCGGGCGCGGGTGGCGGTGCTGCCGATCGAGGATCTCTCCGGGGAGGCGACCGCAGCGGTGGGCTTCACGCGCATGATCTACGCAGAGCTGGTGCGCAGCGGGACCTGCGACGTTCCCGAGACCGGGATCGTCGAGGCCGCGATGGACACCCTCGGCATCCGCAACGGCGGCTCGCTCCGTGCCGAGCAGGTGAAGGCGCTCGCGGATCGGCTGCACGTGGAATACCTGCTCACCGGAACCCTGCTCGAGAGCGGCACGGTCAAGACCGGCGACGGCCAAGTGCCTGCCGTGGGAGCGGCGCTCAAGCTGATCGAGGTGGCGACGAACCGCGCGGTGTGGGCCCAGGTGAAGTTCCGCACCGGAGAGGACCGCGAGACCATCTTCGGCTGGGGCCGCGAGCGCAACCCGCAGATCCTGGCCGGCTCGCTGGCCCACGAGATGATCGCCGATCTCACGATCCTGACCGCCGACTCCTCGGCCGTGAAAGTGGGAGGTGCGAAGTGAGAATCCCGTCCGCCACGCTTCTCGTGCCGGCGCTCGCGTGGATCGCCGCGGTTCCGCCGGCGCGGATTCCGTCCGCGCTCGCAGCACCCACCACGGTCACGGCCGCGGTCGCGGACACGTCGAAGGCGCCCGCCGCCGACACGGCGCGCGCAGCGCCGGCCCCACCCGTGAGCCCGCACGGGCATGGCGGCATGGCGGCCCCGCCGCCCGGGCATGGCGGCATGGGGATGCCCCCGCCGGGGCACGGCGGCATGGCGGCCGCGCCGCCGGGCGGGGGCAAGAGCGGGGCCGTGGGCAAGCCGTTCAAGATCGTGGTCCCGAGCGGAACGCCGCGCGTCAAGACCGTAACGCTCGCGATCCGCCATCGCGTGTTCCACGACTTCGTCGAAGCGGACGAGGTGCGCCTGCGCGAGCTATTCACGATCGGCGACACTCCCTACAGCGCCACGGTCACGGACTTCTTGCCCGACTTCGTGATCGACGTAGACGCGCGCCGCATCACGTCGCGGTCGAACGAGCCGAAGAATCCTGCGCTCCGCATCGTGGTACGGGAGGACGGCGTCGTTCAGGACACGACCTGGGCTTTCCTCAACATGCCGCCCCATTTCTCGGCCCGGTCGCTGCTCGCGTTCAAGATCATGCGCATCGACTTCGCGGACCGCCCGCCCGTGCTCGCCGACACGTCCTCGACTGCGCGCCCACCGTCCGACCCCGCGCCGGCCGCGCGCTCCGCGCCGCCGGCCGACACTTCGTCCGCGGGGAAGTCGAAGCCATGACGCCCGGCCCCCGGCAGGGCCGCCGGGCGCGCTTCGCCGTGGCGGGCCTGCTCGCGATCGCGGTCCTCGCGGTCGCAGCTTTTCAGGGGCTCGCGATCGCCAAGCCCAAACTCAAGGGAAAGACCGGGCCGGCGCGCACCTGCTACGACTGCCATGCCGCCGCGAAGGAGGAGTTCGAGAAGGCGAAATTCGTTCACGCGCCGGTCGCGAAGAAGGACTGCGCGTCGTGCCATCAGAGCCACGGCTTCTCACAGAAGCTGGTGCTCTCGAAGCCGCCCGAGAAGCTCTGCCTCGACTGCCACGCGGCCCTGGTCAACGCCAGGGCCCCCGCCCACCCGCACGCAGCGTTCACCGGCGGCCAGTGCCTCTACTGCCACGATCCACACGCGGGGAACGAGCCGCACCTGGCGCGCGCCGCGGGTGCTACGCCCACCTGCTTCGCCTGCCATGCGGGGGCCAAGGCCGAAGCCGCGGCCGCGGTGGTGCACGCGCCGTTCAAGTCGGGCAATTGCGCCGCCTGCCACGCGCCCCACGGCAGCGATTCGCCGGCGCTCGCGAAGGCCTCCGGCGACGCGCTGTGCGCGCCGTGCCACGCGCCCGCAGCGACCGACGCGAAGCACGCATCGGTGGTGCGCGGCGGGCTCGCCTGCCTCGACTGCCATTCCCCGCACGCCTCCGCTCAGCCCAGGCTCGCACGCGCGGGCGCGCACGCGCCGGTGGCCGGCGGTCAGTGCGAATCCTGTCACGAGATGAGCGGCGGCAAGCCGTCCGCGAAGCTCGTCGCCGAGGTGCCGGCGCTCTGCATCACCTGCCACGACGACAAGGGGGGGCTGGAGGGCAAGGCGATTCCCCACGCGCCGGCGGCGCAGGGCGAGTGCCTCACCTGCCACGATCCTCACCGCGGCCAGGCGGGCGCGCTCCTCAAGGAGAAGCCGGTCGCCCTGTGCGGCTCGTGCCACGACGGGCTGGCGGCCGAGATCAAGAAGCCGGTCGTGCACAAGGCGTTCGCGGACGGCCAGTGCGCCTCCTGCCACGAGCCGCACGGCTCCGACCGGGAGAAGCTGGTGAAGACCGCCGACGGCACCATGTGCCTCACCTGCCACGCCGACCTCGGCAAGCGGCTCGCGGCCGGCTCCGGCGTCCATCCGCCCGCGGGGAAGAAGGACTGCCTGCGCTGCCACGCGCCCCACTCGGGCGAGCAGGCGCACCTGCTGCGGCAGGATCCGCGCACGCTGTGCGCGACGTGCCACGCGGGCGAGAAGCGGCTCGCGGCCGGCCCATCGCACACGCCCTTCCGGGCCGGCAACTGCATCGCGTGCCACGATCCGCACCAGTCGGAGCAGCCGAAGCTCGTGCGCAAGGAAGCCAAGACGCTGTGCGGGCAGTGCCACGAGGTGGGCGAGCGCGCCGCCATCATGCCGCACCCGCACCCGCCCGCTCAGAAGGGCGAGTGCCTCACGTGCCACGGCCCGCACCGCGGAGAGACCGCAGCGCTGCTCACCGCTTCGCAGGACAAGCTCTGCATCACCTGTCACGCGGCGATCGGCAAGAAGATGGCGGGCCCCGGAGGGCACTCGGCGGCCAAACAGGGCAAGTGCAGCGGCTGCCACGAGCCGCACGGCTCGAAGCAGGAGAAGCTACTGCGGGCGAGCGGCGGAGAGCTGTGCGCGCGCTGCCACGCCGGCGTCGGCAAGGAGGGCGACCACGTCCATCCTCCGGCCGCGCAGGGCGAGTGCCTGACCTGCCACGACCCGCACGGCGGGCCCGCGGCCCCGGCGCTGGTCAAGGACGTCCCCGCGCTGTGCGCCGACTGCCACGAGCCGGGCGACGCCGACCTGCGCGCGAAGCACGGCGGCGCCGACCTCGCCGCCGCCAAGTGCACGGGCTGCCACGCGCCGCACGCCTCGAAGAGCGTGGGGATGCTCGCCACGCACACGCACCCCTTCTTCGCCGAGAAGGAGTGCTCGAACTGCCACGCGGACGGCAAGCCGCCCGGCCGGGCGACGCTCGTCCAGCCGGTCGCCCAGCTGTGCGTGCAGTGCCACGACGTGGCGAAGCCCGCGACCGCCGCCGCGCGCGTCCACCCGCCGGTCAAGCTCGGCGCCTGCCTCTCCTGTCACAAGCCGCACGCGTCCGGCAGCGAGCGGCTGCTCGCCCGCCCGGCGCGCGAGCTGTGCGCGGGCTGCCACGCCGCAGTTGGCAAGGAGATCGCGCTCGTCCACGCCCATCCGCCCGCGGCCCAAGGCGAGTGCATGCTGTGCCACGAGCCCCACCAGGGAGCGGTCGCCGGGCTGCTCAAGAAGAAGCCCGTCGAGATGTGCGCGAGCTGCCACGCACCGCTCGCCGTCCGCATCCGCGACGGGAGCCCGCACAAGCCGGTCGCCATGGGCATGTGCCTCACCTGCCACGCCGGCCACGGTTCGGCGAACGCGGGCATGCTGCGGCGCGAGGTCCCCGCGATGTGCGGCTCGTGCCACAGCCCCAAGAACGAGGCGGTGATCGCGAAGCACCCGGGCATGAACCTGGAGACGACCAACTGTGTCTCGTGCCACGACCCGCACGTCCAGCGCAAGGGCGCGAAGGGGCTCATCAAGGAGTTCCGCCACGATCCCTTCGCCCGCGGCGAGTGCACCGCTTGCCACACCTCGCGCGGATCGGCCACGACCGTCTCGCGCGGGCAGGACCTGTGCCTCAAGTGCCACGAGGAGGCGAAGGCGTGGGCCTCGAAGAAGCACGTCCACGCTGCGCTCGAAGGCGAGCGCCAGTGTCTCGCGTGTCACGAGCCCCACGCGGGAGCCGCGGTGCGGCTGCTGCGCAGGAGCCGCGACGAGCTGTGCATCTCGTGCCACGGCCGGAAGCTGCTCGAGGGCCGGGTGACGCACGCGGCGCTCCAGCAGGGCTGCACCAAGTGCCACGACCCGCACGCCTCGGACAACCTCCGGCTCGCGATCGCCCCCGTGAACACGCTCTGCCAGTCGTGTCACACCGACCTGAGCAAGCACTACCACAAGGTCCAGGGCGTGACCGACCCGCGCAGCGGAGAGGAGCTGAACTGCACCGGCTGCCACCGGCCGCACGCCGCCGACGAGGCCTCGCTGCTGGCCTACGATCCCAAGCGCGAGCTGTGCATCCAGTGTCACGACCCCAACATGGCGCCGCCCCCGAAGAAGTGAGAGCCGTGCGTCCGCCCGGTCGTCGCGGGCCGGAGGGGCGAACCTGAGGGCCGCGAGCAGCCCGGTCCTCGCGAGCCGGCGGGGCGCCGGACCGGGCCCCGGCCGCGTTGGGCCCCGTTCCGGGCGGCGCCGGCAGCCTCGCCCCCCCGCCTCCCAATCGCGGATCGCGCTCGCGCATCGGAAGGGCTACGATTTCACCCTGAGGCCCGGGGCACGAGGAGTCCCCCCGGGACGTACCGGCCGGCACGGGAGGAACCATGAACGTTTCGGCGCGTGTTTCCACGCACACGATCGGCGACTACGCCTACGATGCCATCTACGTGGCGGGAATCGGCGGCGGGCTGGTGGCGATGTTCTTCCTAGTGTTCGACATCGTGGTCCATGGCGAGCCGCTGTTCACCCCCTCGCTCATGGGGAGCGTGCTGTTCGACGGCGTCTCGCCCAATGCGGTCCAGGCGGTGAACATGATCGCGGTCGCCAAGTACACGGCGGTTCACTTCGTCGCCTTCGGCCTGCTCGGCCTCGCCATCTCCTTCCTCACCCACCAGGCCGAGATCCGCTCCCGGCATCCGGTGATGATGATCGGGGTCCTGTTCCTGGTCCTCGAGGCCGGTTTCTGGCTCGCCGCCTCGCTCGTGATTCCGGGGGTTCTCCACCGTCTCGGAGCGATTCCGACGGCGGCGGCCAACCTGCTCGCCGCGGTCGGGATCGCGTCCTTCCTCGCGTTCACGCACCGGCCCGCGCTGTGGCTGCGCGTCCGGCGCGCGTTCCATCTCGCGGCGTGATCCGGATGGAGCCCATCGGCGTCGCCCGCAGCCCGTACACCCGCGCGGCCGAGGCCGAGGCCCGGACGGCGCGCCCGGGCGGCGCCTGATCACGGGTCGCGCGGACCGGCAGCCGGATCCTCCACCCGCGCTCGCCTGCGCGCGGCGGTGGCACGCCCTGTCCCGATCCTCATTGCGGTAGATTCGGGGCGTGGACAAACTCACGGTCGAGCTTTCGGCGCTCGCCTTCGAAGCCGTCTTCACGCTGCTCCAGGCGCTGGTCTACTACGCGCTCTGGCACCGCCAGCGCCGGCCCTACTTCGCCACCTGGGCGATCGCGTGGGCGCTCTACGCCCTGCGGCTCCAGTTCATCGCCGCCTACATCGTCACGCGCCGTGAGCCGTGGCTCTTCGCCCACCAGGCCGCGACCGGGCTGACCGCGCTCTCGCTGCTGCTCGCCGCGCTCCAGTTCTCGCGCGGGCTGCGCTGGCGATGGGGCTACGCGTGGCTCGGCGCGGCGTCGCTGGCCTGGGCGGCGGTCGCGATCTTCGGCATCCGCAGCATGGTGGTGGCGGGGATCACGTCGGTCGTGCTCCTCTCCGGCGTCACGCTGTGGACCGGCTGGGTGTTCTGGCAGCACCGGATGCGGACGCGCTCGCGCGGCGCCGCGCTGCTCGCCGCGACCTTCATCTTGTGGGGGCTCCACCATCTCGACTACCCGCTGCTGCGGCCGCTCGGCACCGGCGTGCTGTACGGCGTGTTCGCCGACGTGCTGTTCATCGCGCTCGCATCGATCGGCACCCTGTTCCTGGTGCTGGGCGAGGGAAGGCAGGCGCTCGAGGCCCGCAACGCCCAGCTCGAGCAGCTCACCCGGCTCCTGCTCACCAGCCAGGAGGACGAGCGCCGCCGCATCGCGCGCGAGCTGCACGACGAGGCCGGCCAGGTGCTGACGGCGGTCAAGATCGAGCTGGATCTGGATGGCCGCCGCGAGGCGAGCGAGATGGTGGGGCGCGCGCTGGCGCAGGTGCGCGACCTGAGCAACCTGCTGCGCCCGGCGGCGCTCGACAAGCTCGGGCTCCTGCCCGCGCTGCGCGCGCTCACCGAGGACTTCGCGCGGCGCACGCGGATCGCGGCGAGCTTCGAGTGCCCGGACTCGGCGCCGGCGGTGACCCCCGACGCGCAGGTCGCGATCTACCGCGTGCTGCAGGAGGCGCTCACCAACGTCGCCCGCCACGCGCACGCGCGGCGCGTGAGCGTGCGCCTCGAGCTCGGGGCCCGGAGCGTGCGGCTCGCGGTCGAGGACGACGGGGTCGGGTTCCCCGGCCCGGTCGCCCCCCACCTCGGCCTGCTGGGGATGCACGAGCGCGTGAGCGCGCTCGGAGGTACGCTGCAGGTGGCGAACGCCGCGGGAGCCGGCGTCCGGATCGAGGCCTGCATCCCGGCCGGAGCGCCGGCGGAGAGTGCGACGTGAAGAAGGCACGAAGGATCACGGCCCGGCGGGACCCGGTGCGGAGGCTCCGCCCGCGGAGGAGGCTCATCCTGCCGGGCGACGCGCCGCCCGGGCACGCAACGGAGACCGACGCATGACCGAAGCCCGCAAGATCCGCGTGCTGCTCGCCGACGACCACACGCTGGTGCGCGCCGGCGTGCGCAAGATCCTCGAGGCCCAGCCCGGCGTCACGGTGGTCGGCGAGGTGGCGGACGGGACCGCCGCGCTCGAGACCCTGGCACGGCTGCCGGTGGACGTGCTGGTGCTCGATCTCACGATGCCGGGGCTCGACGGGTTCGCGGTGCTGCGCCGCGCCCGGACGCTTGCGCCCGCGCTCAAGGTGCTGGTGCTCAGCATGCACGCCGACCCCGAGTTCGTCTCGCGCGCCGTGCGCGAGGGGGCGGACGGCTACCTGCTCAAGGACTCGGCGGTGAACGACCTGGTGGCCGCGATCCAGGCGGTGCGCGAAGGACGCGCGTACCATTCCCCGCAGATCCAGCGCCAGCTCACCGAGCTGCTGCGCGGCGGCGCTCCTGCCCCGCGGGCGCTCGACGCCCTCACCGACCGCGAGCGCGACGTGCTGAAGCGCATCGCGGAGGGTCTCTCCACCAAGGAGATCGCCTCGCTGTTCGACATCAGCACGCGCACGGTCGAGACCCACCGCGCGAACCTGATGCGCAAGCTCGAGGTGCGCTCGCTTGCGCAGCTCGTGCGGCTCGCGATCCGCGAGGGGCTGGTCGAGGCGCCGTAGCGGGCCCGCGACACTACTTCGCCGACGCGCTGTCGAGCTTCGCGAGGACCGCCCGGGCCGCGATCGCCGCGGAGTCGCCGGGCGCGGTGCGGATGACTTCCTCGAGCTGAGCGATCGCTCCCTCGCGATCGCCCGATCGGAAGAGCGCGGCCCCATAGCCCAGACGCAAGCCGGCGTCCGACGGGTAGACCTCCAGCACGCTTCGCAGGTGATCGCGCGCCTGGGCATACCAGTGGTTTTCCATCATCCATCTCGCGACCTCTCCGTGGGAGGCCGGTCCTTTGCCGACCCCCGCCAGGTGCCCGCCCCGGTAGGGTATGAAGAGGTCGAAGTTCCGGAAGCCCCCGGTCCAGCGATCGATGAACGCGACCGAGTCCACCCACGGGAAGTACAGCTGGATCGCGCGACCGTGATCCAGCGACTCCTCGAGGAGGTCGTAGGGCGGCCGGCCCGGCTGCGCCTGCCGGTACTCGCGACCGCTGCGTGCCCCGAACACCCTGCCGGTTCCCTCGGGCAGCAGGATGCCGATCTGGCGTTGCTCCGGCCGAATCTGCCGTCCCAGCGACACCAGGGCCTGCTCTGCGAATTCCTGTCTTCGGTAGACGGGATCGAGCGCGAGCTCGGTTCCCGCGACGCGGGCGTCGAGACGCTGCCGCACCAGCCGCTCCGCGGCCACCGCGTATGCCAGGACGCCCGCCGTGGCGAGGACCGCCGCGATGCGGAATGCCACCCGGCCGCCGGCGGACTCCCTCATGGCCCGGCGCACCAGCCATTCCATGGAGTGAACGACCGTCCCCGCCACCACGAGGGCCAGGCCGGGGATCGCGGGATACAGGTAATGGCGGTAGGTCAGGTGCTCGAGCGGAAGAACCGGCAGCAGCCCCAGGACGTACCACGCCGAGCCGATGCGAATCGCGGGCTCCGCGCGCCCGAACGCTCTCCAGGACGCGAGGGCGCCCAGGACGACCCAGATGCCGACCCGCCAGGCTCGAGGATCGTAGGAGCTGACGAGGTCGGGCAGAGGGTTCGCCACGTTCACCGACCAGGACATGTAGGTCATCAGGTTGTGGAACAGATTCGGACCGAAGCGCACCGCGTAGATGGCCTCCGGCACAAGCCGAATCGGCCGCACGATCATGAGGAGAGCCACGGAAACGACGGAGATGCCCACCAGCGCGCCCGCGCCCGGGAGTCTCGAGCGGCCCGGGTCGCGTGCCGCCGGAATGAACGCGAGCAGCGGAAGGAAGATCACCGATTCCTTGGACAGCATGCCCAGCGCGAACAGGACGACGGGAGCCAGGATCCCCGCGAGGCCCTTCAGGCGCAGCGCGAGTAGTGCCGAGAGGGCGAGCGCCAGGGCCAGCTCGTCGTTGATCCCCACCGCGCTCGAAAGCACCGTGGAGAACAGCGGGAACATTCCGAACGAGATCGCGCCGAGCGCGGCCGTGCGGCCGCCGATCCCCAGCGCCCGGGCGAAGAGGAAGACCAGGGCGATGTTGGCCAGGTGGAGCACCATCGTGACCGCGTGGAAGGGAAAGGGCTGCAGGCCGACGATCTCGAACATCACCCTGAAGTACAGGACTTCCGAGAGATACCGGAAGAGCTTGAAAGGGGTCGGCACGAGACCGGAGGCCTGCTCGAGGTAGACCAGGTCGTCGGGGCTCGTGAAGAAGCTCGCCAGGCTGCGCCAGTGAACCCACAGCGCCGGGACCATGCACAGCGCGATCGCGACGACCAGGCGAACGCGCTGTCGGGCGACCTCCCGCTCCACGCTCAGACCGATCGCGCCGCGGATCCCAGCGTTCGATTGCGCACCCCGTCCTCGACTCTCCATTGCACGGCATTCTCGGGAGAGGGGGAGCGCGAGTGGCGGGCGATCAGACCGATCGCGTGCCCGAGGCTCTCCTCGTCGCGCGGCCCGCACACCAGGGCACTCGGCCCGGCGAAGTCGAGGGGCTCGACCAGCCAGCGCTCCGGCGACTCGAACTCCGCGAGCCGGAGACTCTCCTCGCGGTCGCGCCCGACCACGATCCGGAGGGTCGGGGTGACGCGGAAGACGCGGCCGATGCGCAGGAGCGCCAGGTCGTCGACCGTAGTGCGCTCCTCGGGCACGTCTTCGAACAGGCCGCGCAGCCGCTCCGAGAACCGCGGATCGGTGAGCAGGCAGCCGCCGCCGGGCGACTGCACGTTGCGCAATCCGTAGCGTTCGGCGAGCGCCAGCTGCTCGGTGCGCGTGCGCCCCGAGATCGCGAGCAGCCGCGTGCGGTCCACCCAGCCCCGCCGCTCGGGCTCGGTCTCCGGGAGGAGCAGGGCAGAGAGCGGGCGCAGGATCAGGCCTTCGAGCCCGGACTGGCGGTCCACGAGCGCCATGCGGTCGCGCGTCTGCGACATGGGCCGCTGCCCCACGACCTCGCCGGTGAACAGGAACTGCGCGCCGTGCTCCTCGAGGCAGGGCTGCGCCATGCGGAACATGAACAGGCGGCAATCGACGCACGGATTCATGTTCCGCCCGTAGCCCCAGCGCGGATGGCGCAGCAGCCGCACGTACTCCTCGCCCTTGGCGCGCACGACCAGCGGGATGCCGAGCTCGCTCGCCAGCACCCGCACGTCGCTGCGGCAGGCGGTCGGGGACTCGAGGTGGAGTCCGATCACCTCGATCCCCTGATCCAGCAGGAGCCTGGCTGCGAGCGCGCTGTCTAGGCCGCCCGAGAGGAGTCCCACGGCGCGAATGCGGGTCGTCATCGTGGGCGCAGAGTGCGGATTCGCCGGGGTAACTTCAAGCCCGGGTTCAGCACCGGCGTGCTCCGACCGATAACCCGTGCGACCCCGGTCGCGGCTCGGGGGCGTCCTCGGACCCGATCCCTGGGGCCCCGGCGCCCTCCCGGAGTGCCGCTCCGGAATCGGAGGGACCCATGGCGTTCCGCTGGTGTTCGGAATTCGTGCGTACGGGCTGCGTGCTTCCGCCGCTCGCGCTGCTCCTGCCGGGACGCCACTTCGCGGAGCGCGCCGGAGGCACGGAGAAGAGCCGCGACCTGCTCACCGACATGCGGCAGTTCTTCGCGGGCACGGCCGATCCGCTCCTCGTGCTGGACACGAGCCTGCGCGTGTCGGCCATCAACGCGGCCGCGTGCCGCTACCTCGCGACCACCGCCGAGGTGGCGATGAACGCCCCGGCCCTCGAGATCAAGGTGCTGGCGCGGCTGCTCGCCGCCGCGAGCCTGCCCGAGCGCCAGATCTCGAGCGCCCAGGTGGTGCGCACCGAGGTCTCGATCCCGGACGCCGAGGGGCGGCCGATCCAGTGCCGCATCGAGGTCCTGCCGCTCGCGGGCGGCGCCACGCTGGTGCACATCGAGGACACGACCGCACTGCACAAGGCGCGGCGCGCCCTGGAATCCTCCGAGGCGACGCACAAGGCGGTGGTCGAAGCCCGCCCCGAGACGACGTGGAGCATGGCGCTCCCCGAGGAGCGCCTGCTCGAGGTGAGCGGCTCCGCCGAGCGCATGTTCGGTCACCAGCCCGCCGACTTCCGCCGCCGGCCCGAGCTGTGGGACGAGCTGGTGCATCCGGCCGACCGCGAGCGCGTGCGCGGCGAGTTCCGTCGCGGGCTCGCGAGCGGACGGCCGTTCGACATCCATTTCACCGGGCTCCACAAGGACCGCCACGACCTTCCGTCGCTCGTGAACCGCGTGGTCCCGGTGGTGGACGCGAACGGATGGATGGAGCGCTGCGAGGGCGCGATCGAGGACCGCAGCCAGGCGCGGCGCATCGAGTCCCAGCTCCGGGGCGCCGAGATGCAGCTCCGAAACGTCCTGGAGGCCGTGGCCTCGGGCGTGCTCGTGGTGGACGAGGGCGCTCACGGCGCGCAGGTCGCGCTCTGCAACCGCCGCCTCGCCCAGTTCCTCGGGCTCGACGCGCCGATCACCCCCGGCACGCCCATCGAGCGCGCGCCGCGCGAGGTGCGCCGGCTGCTCGCCGGAAGCGAGAAGCCCGCCGACCTGGGCCGCCACCTGACGTCCGAGGACGTGAGCGATGGGATCGTCGAGCTCGAGAGCCCGCATCGCGTGCTCCACCGCTACGCCGCCCCGCTGCGCGACGCGCACGGCGCGGTCTCGGGCCGGCTCCTGATCCTCGAGGACGCGACCCCGGCCTGGATGCTCCAGCGGAGGCTCACGCACGCCCAGAAGATGGAGAGCATGGGCCGCCTCGCGGGCGGCGTCGGCCACGATTTCAACAACCTGATGGGCGCGGTGCTGGGCTTCGCGTCGCTGCTGCTCGAGACCACGCCCGAGAACGACCCGCGCCGCGAGCCGCTCGAGCACATCCAGGGCGCGACGAGCCAGGCCTCCAAGCTCGCGGGCGCGCTGCTCGCGTTCAGCCGCGAGTCCCGCTTCGAGCGGGTGCCGGTCACGCTCAACCGCGTGATCGAGGACTTGTACTCCCTGCTGCGCAGCGGGCTCGACCCGGCGATCTCGATCGAGCTGGTGCTCGATCCCGGGCTCCCCTCGCTGCTCGGCGACGCGCTCCTGTTCCAGCAGATGATTGTGAACCTCGCGCTCGAGGCGAAGGAGCGGCTGGGCCGGAGCGGCGTGCTGCGCATTCTCACCCGGATGCAGGACGGCCCGCCGCCGGGCGCAGCTGCGGGCGCGGACGCCGCGCAGCGCACGGTGTGCGTCGAGGTGCAGGGGTTGCGGGAGCGCGAAGCGGGCCCCGCGCCCGCGCACGTCGGCTCGCCCGAGGCCGCCGGTCTCGGACTCTCCGCCGTCGAGGACATCGTGCGCGCCCACGGCGGATACCTCGAGACCACGCACGAGCCGGGGAAGGCCCGCTTCGTGGTGATGTTCCCGGTCGCGGTCGCCGAGCGGACCCCGATGCTCGTGCCCGAGGTCGCGACCGCGCGCGGGCACGAGACCATCCTGGTCGTAGACGACGATGCGGGGCTCCGGCATCTCGCCAAGTCCGGTCTCCAGCAGCGCGGCTACGACGTGGTGCTGGCGGAGAGCGGCGACCGGGCGCTCGAGCTGCTGCGTGGCGACGGGTGCACCGTGGATCTCGTCCTCCTCGATCTCGCCATGCCCGGGTTGCCGGGCGAGAAGGTGCTCGAGGCCCTGCGCCGCATGCGCCCCGACCTTCCGGTGATCATCTCGAGCGGCTACTCGTCGATCGAGAGCCAGTCGTCGTGGGTCGCGGCGGGCGCCTCGGCGTTCGTCGGCAAGCCCTACCGCATCCAGGACCTCGCGCTCAAGCTGCGGGAAGTGCTGGACCGCGTGCGCACCACGAAGGGCGCCTCTCCGTAGCCGCTGCGGTCGCCTGCTGCGACCGCGTTGCCGACTCGGGTCCGGCCCATTACAGTCCGGGCCTGCCCATGCGTATTCCCCCGTTCAGCATCTTCTCGGCGGTGAGCGAGCTGTTCGTCACCGCCGGCGTGGTCACCATCATCGCCCGCAACTGGACGAGGCGCGCCTTCCCGCTCGGCCTCTTCCTCGCGGTCGCGGTGTTCGAGGCGTTCGTGAACGTCTTCTACATGGCGACGAAGACCGCGCGCGCCGCCGCGGGCGCCGAGACGATCGAGACGGGCATGAAGATTGCCTTCGCGGCCCACGGGCTGCTCTCGCTCCTCGCCTACCTGGTCTTCGTCGTGCTCGGCGTGATCGCGTGGCAGGAGCAGCGGGCGGGCCGCTACTTCTTCCGCGAGCGGCCCGGGGTCACCTGGACGTTCGCGGTGGTGTGGGCGATCAGCGTGATCTCGGGCGAAGTGATGTTCGCCCTGCGCTACCTGCGCTGATCTTGGGCGCCCCCAGCGTCCGGGCGGCCGGGGCGGTGGCGGAGGTGCGTGCGCGCCGCCTGCGCGCGCCGCTCCTGCTCTCGCTCTGGGCGCTGCTCGGGTTCGAGGCGGTCGGCGGGATCGTCATCTTCGTCGCGCGCCTGGCGGCCGGGAACACGCCGGGCGAGGCGCTCCACGTCGGCGCGGGGGTGGCGCTCACGATCGTCTACGCCGTCTACCAGTGGCGGCACTGGCGGCGGGTGGGGTTCCAGCGCGGGCTCCACTTCGTGATCGGCGTCTTCGCCGCATTGTTCATGGCGCTCGCCAACCTCACCGGCCTCGCCCTGGGCTTCGTGTGGTGGCGCGACCGGGTCGTGGGGAACGCGGCCGCCGCCGGCTACCCGGTGGCGCTCTCGGCGGTCCACAACATCGGGAGTATGCTGGTGCTCACCTTCGTGGGAGCGCACATCACCGCGGTGCTGATGCGCGACCGTCGCCCGGACCGCTGAGGAGATCGCCATGTCCGACGTTTCGACCGAGATCGGCGCCGACCACTTCCGCTATATCGCGGAGCACACGACTCCCGAGGACGAATTCCTGCGGGAGCTGAAGAAGGCCGCGGCCGCGGCCGGCATTCCCTCGATCTGGATCGCACCCGAGCAGGCGAGCTTCATGCGCATCCTGCTCAAGGCCGCGCGGGCGCGCGAGGTGATCGAGGTCGGAACCCTCGCGGGTTACTCCGCGATCTCGATGGCCCGGGCGCTCCCTCCCGACGGACGGGTGCGCACGATCGAGCTGGAGCCGAAGCACGCCGAGTTCGCAGAGCGCTGGATCGCGCGCTCGGACGTGGCGGGGCGCGTGCAGGTGCTGCGCGGCGCGGGGATGGATGTGCTGCCGAAGCTCGCCGCCGATTCCGCCGACGCGGCGTTTCTCGACGCCGACAAGGCGAGCTATCCGCGCTACCTCGCCGAGTGCCTGCGGATCGTGCGGAAGGGCGGGCTCATCATGGTCGACAACGCGCTCGCGTTCGGCCAGCTGCTCGATGCCAAGGCCACCGACCGCGAGGTCCCGGCGGTGCGCGCGTTCAACGATCACATCGTGAAGGTGCGCGAGCTCGAGAGCGTGATCGTGCCCCTGGGCGACGGACTGTGGGTGGGGGTGCGGCGCTGAATCACCCGGCGCCGGGCCCCCGGGTCGCCGCCAGGCGCCCCCTCACCCGCTCGAGCACGGCTCCGACGGCGGGCAGCACTCCGAGGAAGCCGAGCGCGCCGCCATCCGCGACCACCTCTTCGTCCACCAGGACCTTGAACTCGCCGTAGGCGCCGCTCCGCTTCTCCACCTCTTCGCCCAGCTCACGGCGAATCGCGGCCGCCACCCGGGCGGCGTGGAGGGCGGAGACTCAATACATGCAGTAGCGGATCGCGACCCGTTTCATCGTTCCCCCCTCTTCGAAGACGTTTCCGATTCTGCGCCGCGCCCCCCATCGCGATCGGGCTCGAACATCTCCTCGATCTTCCTCCCGAACAGCCGGGCGATCCGGAACGCGAGCGGCAGGCTGGGGTCGTACTTGCCGGTCTCGATCGCGTTCACGGTCTGCCGCGACACCCCGAGACGCCCGGCCAGCTCGCCCTGCGACCAGTCGCGCGCGGCCCGAAGGGCACGCAAATGGTTCTTCACTACTGATAGCGCCGCCGGACGATCAGGAGCCCGGCCATCCACAATGCCACCATCAGCGGCCACGCCCACAGGGTCCAGGACACCGGGGGAAGCCCCGCCTTCTCGAGGAACGCGTAGCCGGTGACGAGCGCCCCGGTGGCGGCGAATGCCAGGGCCAGCGCCTCGTGGTGGATGCGTTGCTGCAGCTCGTCGAGCCCGCGGATCACGAACACGGACCCGGCGATCGTGGCACCCATCAGCACGGCCTGAGCCGCGGCGAGCGCGAGTCGCGGCACCGAGCCCCGCTCGAGCCCGCGGGCCACGAGGGCGAGCGCAACCGTGCCCGAAGCGGCGAGCAGCACGCCCAGCAGGAAGCGCGGCGAATAACACTTGAACAGCTTGGAATCGAGCATGGCGACGGACCTCACGGCTCTCGGGGCGACACTTGGGTACTGTAAAGTGGACTTGACAGAATGTCAAGTGCCCTTTACACACCGCCCGACGAAGGTCCTAACGGTAGCGCCGCTTCAGGGCTCCCCAGCTCACCGGCTTTACGGGAGTCGTGAGGTCGAGGACGGTATCCGCGGTCGTGAAGATGAAATCGCCGATCGGATCCAGGCCCCCGTTGGTGGCGTTCCCGGCGCAGTAGAAGAGCGCGGTGTCCTGCGGCGCATCCGGGGCCCGCCAGGAGAACGTCCACTCGACCGGGCTCGCGATGCCGTCGCGGTCGCCGCGGATCGTGTGCTCGACGTACGAGCGCGACGCCAGCTCGGGGTGCTCGCCGAACTCGCCGGAGACGATCTGGAGCGTGTCGGCATCGTCGAGGATGAACGTCCCGCAGCCCTCTCCGTCCGAGGCGCGGACCGCCGTCAACTGGAAGCCCCAGTCGCGATCGGGGTAGGCGGCGGTCGAATCGGTCGAGAGTCGCACGCGGATCCGGTAGGTCTGGCCGGCCGTGTAGGTCGCCGGCAGGTCCAGGATCTCGACCGCCCCGCCCGGCGTGTTGAGATTGTTCCACTCGAAGTTGAGGTGACACAGCGTGCAGTCCAGCTCGGCGGGCTTGGAGCGGATGGCGGGCGCACCCGTGTAGGACGGCAGCGGGCCGAACTCGGAGAGAACCCCGCCGCCGAGCGCGAGCGAGAAACCCGCGGCCAGCGCGAGGGCAGGAACGGCATAGACGGCTTTCAGTCGCACGGTCGCCCCATCGGCAGCCTCATGCGGCCGCTGGAGGGGATCTTCGTCGGGCCCGCCGGGCGCACAAGGCAACACCCCAAGGCTACGCGACCGACGTTGTGCCGGTAAGGGCTACCGAAGGAGGGTCCGCCGTGCTCCCTTGGTACCAGGACCTCAGGCCCGGGCGCCGAACCAGCGCTTCAGCCAGTCGTGGACCTCGCGGTACCACAGGAGCGAGTTCCTCGGCTTCAGGACCCAGTGGTTCTCGTCGGGGAAGTAGACGAGCCGCGCGGGCACGCCCTTGGCCTTGAGGACGCCGTAGCACTCGAGTCCCTGCGCCACCGGGACGCGGTAGTCCTTCTCGCCGTGAATCACGAGCATCGGCGTCACGAACCCCTTCGCGAAGCGCGCGGGATTGTAGCGATCGATCGCCTCGATCCCCTCCCACGGCTCGCCGCCGAACGACTTGGAGCGCCCCTGCGTCACGTCGCTCGCGTACTGGGACAGCGTGTCGTAGACACCGGCGTGACTCACGATGCACCGGAAGCGATCGGTGTTCGCCTCGATCCAGGCCGCCATGTAGCCTCCGTAGGAGCCGCCGCAGGCCGCCATGCGGCTCTCATCCACCAGGCCGCTCGCAATCAGGAGATCGGTCGCGCGCATCACGTCCTGGAACGGACGGTCTCCCCAGCCGCCCTGGATGCGCTTCGCGAAGTCCTGGCCCCACGAGGTCGAGCCCTGGAAGTTGACGAGCGCCGCGACGTAGCCGGGTGAGGCGAACAGCTGGCCGTTCCAGCGCGGATGGAACTGGTCGCCCGAGATCCCGTGCGGGCCGCCGTGAATGACCTGCGCCAGCGGATACCTCCGGCCCGGCTGGTAGTCCGGCGGGAGCACCACGTACATCTGGACGGTTTCGCCATAGGCGCCCTCGAACTGCATCTCGCGCACCTCGCCCAGGCCGAAGCGCGACGTGGCCTCCTCGGTGAAGCGTGTCAGGCGCTGGAGAGCGCGGCCATCGGCGGCGCACGAGAACAGCTCCGCGGGCTCGCTGAGGCTCTGGAGCGCTACGAAGACGCGGCCGTCGCGCGCGACGCTCGTGCCCGACACCGAGCCGCGCTCCGTGAGCGGGCGCGGCTCGGATCCGGGGCGCAGCGCGAACAGGCCCACGCGCCCGGCGTTCTCGGCCTCGAACGCCAGCGTGCCGTCGGCCGCGAACTCCCAGTGCGAGGGCGAGAGCGCCCAGTTCTCGAGCAGCGGCTCGTGCTTCTTCGCCGCGCGGTCGAAGCGCATCAGGCGCACGCGGTCGGCGTAGAAGAACGGATCGTGCTGCATCCCGTAGACGATGCTCCGGCCGTCCGGGGAAAAGCGCGGGCGCGAGTCGTCGGACGGGTGATCGGTCGTGAGGCAGCGCAGCGCCCCGCCCGCGACCGGCACGACGTAGATCGCGGAGCGGAGGAGCGACCTCTCCTCGACGAACGAGAAGCCGGCGAAGACGATCTCGCGTCCGTCGGGGGCGATGTCGTACTGGCCCGCGGGATCCATCCAGTCGAACCACATCGTGGAATCGGGCGTGAGGTCGCGCAGCTTCCCGCTCGCGAGGTCGTGGAGGAAGAGGTGCGGCACCTCGCCGGTCGTGAGCCACGTATCCCAGTAGCGGTAGATGCGGTCCTCGGTGACGTGCGCCTTGACCGGATCCTTCTCGCGCCGCTCGAGCTCCGCGGCGGTCGCCTCGGGCGTGAAGTGGCCCTTCAGCACCATCGCGGCGAACACCAGCCCCGAGCCGTCCGGCAGCCACTGGGGATCGAACACGCCGAGCGGCATCTCCGTGAGCCGGCGCGGCTCGCCGCCGTCCACCGGCATCACGAAGAGCTGCGACTTGCCCTTGTCGGACTTGCGCGTGAATGCGAGCTGGCGGCCGTCGGGCGAGAACGCCGGCTGTTGGCTCGAGTGCTCGGGCGCGGTCAACGCGCGCGGCTCACCGCCTGTGACCGGCACCAGCCAGATGCGGCCGCAGCCCTCGTTCTTCTCGAGGTCGTAGGTCGTCACGGCGACCGCGAGCGCCTTGGCGTCGGGTGCCACCGCCGGGGCGCCGACGCGCGGAATCCCCCACAGGTCTTCGGCAGTGAACGCTCGCGGCCCCTTGCGGGCCGGATAGAGCACGGTGGAAGGGCTCGTCATCACGGACATGGGGGACCTCCTCGAAGAGGTGATGGCGGAAACGCGACGAAGGCAGTCTAGCAAGGCGGCAGGAGCGGCGGAAGGATGCTGGGGGCGCGCGGCGAGAACGTCCTGTCAGTCGTTTCGTGGCCTACAAGCGCAACGAGGACGGGATCGCTCCCGCCCTCGTCGCTTCGAACCGGTCCTGCGACTACTGGCCGGCGCTGAGAACCAGCGTCAGGACACCCGTCTTGCCCATGCCCTTGACGTTGTAGGTCATGCCGCTCGCAGAGTCCGCGTAGCTGGTGATCCCAGGACCGCCCGCGGGGTCGGTCGCGGCGCTGGCGCGGTCCTCCCACGAACCGCCGGTGCCGACCGTCTGATCGAACGGATTCTTGAAGCTGGCGCCCGCGGCGGGAAGCAGCGGCTCGATCTGGCCGCCCGTGTCGGCATACACGCCGTCGTTCTGGACACCGTAGTCCTCGGCCGACAGCTGGAACGTGTGCATGTTCGCCTTGGTGCTGCCTTCCTTCGCCCGGTTCTGCATCGCGATGAAGTTCGGAATCGCGATCGCCGCCAGGATGCCGATGATCACGACCACGATCATCAGCTCGATCAGTGTGAAGCCCTTCTGGGTTCTCAGCATTGCTCTGACTCCTCCTCGGAGGTTTGGGGGGCCATCCCTGCGCGGCTCCTCAAGACCGCCGTTCATCACGCAACCGACATGCCAGATTCGGGGTTCCGCGAGATCGCGTTGGGCGGCCTGCACTTTCGGCCGCGGCCGGTCTCCCTGCGGGGGGCCCGGATCGGCGTTGCGCCCGCGCAAGCCGTTGCGCTGCGCACACGGCATCCTGGGTGAGCCGCCCCAGTCGGAAGCCGTACCGGGCCCACGTTCCTGTCCCATTTGCGCTATGCTCCCAAGTTGGTAACCCGCGCCGACCGTGGAGGGGAGCACCTCATGACGACTGAGCTACGCGCCGATAAGCCCGCCGTGGAGGAAGACGACGCCGACCAGTTCCGCCCGGGGATGCTGGAGGGCTTCAAGCGCCATCTCCCGGATCCGGACCCGGGTGAGACCGCCGAGTGGATCGCGGCGCTCGACGACGTCCACCGCAACGCCGGCCGCGAGCGCGCCGACTTCCTGCTGCGCAAGGTGCTCAAGCGCGCCCGCCAGCTCCGGATTGGGCTGCCCGGGCTGATCCAGTCGCGCTATATCAACACCATCTCCCCCGAGCAGGAGCCCGCGTTTCCCGGCGACGAGCAGATGGAGCTGCGGATCCGCCGCATCATCCGCTGGAACGCGGCGCTCATGGTGCTGCGCGCCAACCACCAGTCCCCGGGGATCGGCGGGCATCTTTCGACCTACGCGTCGAGCGCCTCGCTCTACGAAGTGGGCTTCAACCACTTCTTCCGCGGCAAGGACGACGGCTCCTCGGGCGACCAGATCTTCTTCCAGGGTCACGCCGCCCCCGGCATCTACTCGCGCGCGTTCCTGGAGGGCCGCCTCACGGTCGCGCAGCTCGATCACTTCCGCCGCGAGGTGGTGCGCGGGCAGGGACTCTCCTCCTACCCGCACCCGCGCCTCATGCCGGACTTCTGGGAGTACCCGACCGTCTCGATGGGCCTGGGCCCGATCGCTGCGATCTACCAGGCGCGCTTCAACCGCTACCTGAACGCGCGCGGGATCGCCGACACCTCGGTCTCGCGCGTATGGTCGTTCCCGGGCGACGGCGAGATGGACGAGCCCGAGGCGGTGGGCGCGCTCACGCTCGCCGCGCGCGAGGGACTCGACAACCTGACCTTCGTCCTCAACTGCAACCTGCAGCGCCTGGACGGCCCGGTGCGGGGCAACGGCAAGATCATCCAGGAGCTGGAGGCGCTCTTCACCGGCGCGGGCTGGAACGTGATCAAGGTGATCTGGGCGCGCGAGTGGGACGCGCTGCTGGCCCAGGACTACGACGGCGCGCTGGTCGAGGCGATGAACGAGACCGTGGACGGAGAGTGGCAGCGCTATTCGGTCGAGAGCGGCGCCTACATCCGCGAGCACTTCTTCGGCCGGGATCCGCGGCTGCTCGCCATGGTCGAGCACCTGAGCGACGACGACCTGCGCCACCTGCGGCGCGGCGGGCACGACTACAGGAAGATCTATGCCGCCTACGTGGCCGCAACCCAGCACCGCGGGCAGCCCACGGTGATCCTCGCGCATACCGTGAAGGGCTGGACCCTCGGCTCCGGGGCCGAGGCGCGCAACATCACGCACCAGATGAAGAAGCTCAACCTGGACGAGCTGCGCAAGTTCCGCGACCGGCTCGAGCTTCCGATCCCGGACCGCAAGCTCGCGGACGCCCCGTACTTCCACCCCGGGGCCGAAAGCCCCGAGGTGAAGTACATGCTCGAGCGCCGCTTAGCACTCGGCGGGTGCGTGCCGAAGCGCGTGGTGCGGGCCAAGCTCCTCTCCCCGCCCGCGGACAAGGTGTTCGCAGAGTTCGCGCAGGGCACGAGCGAGAAGCAGGCGGCATCCACCACCATGGCGTTCGCCCGGCTGGTCCGCAACCTGGTCCGTGATCCGGAGTGGGGCAAGCGCGTGGTGCCGATCATCCCCGACGAGGCCCGCACCTTCGGGATGGAGGTGCTGTTCCGCGAGATCGGGATCTACGCGGCCTTCGGCCAGAAGTACGAGCCGGTGGACTCCAAGCTGGTGCTCTCCTACACCGAGAAGGAGAGCGGACAGCTCCTCGAGGAGGGCATCACCGAGGCGGGCTCGATGGCCTCGCTCCAGGCGGCGGGGACGAGTTACGCCACGCACGGCCAGATCACGGTGCCCTTCTACATCTTCTACTCGATGTTCTTCCAGCGCACGATGGATCAGCTCTGGGCGTTCGGCGACATTCGCGGGCGCGGGTTCCTGCTGGGCGCCACCGCCGGCCGCACCACGCTCAACGGCGAGGGGCTCCAGCACGAGGACGGCCACTCGCACCTGCTGGCCTCGGCCGTGCCCAACCTGCGCGGCTACGACGCGGCCTTCGCCTACGAAGTGGCCATGATCGTGCGCGATGGACTCAAGCGCATGTACGTGAACGGCGAGGACGTCTTCTACTACCTCACGCTCTACAACCAGGACTACCCGATGCCGTCCATGCCGTCGGGGTGCGAGGAGGGGATCCTCGCCGGGCTCTACCTCTACCGCGGGGCGGTGCAGCAGGCGAAGCACCGCGCGCAGATCCTGGGCAGCGGCGTGATCCTGCTCGAGGCGCTGCGCGCCCAGGAGATCCTGGCGGAGAAGTTCGACGTCGCGGCCGACGTGTGGAGCGCCACCAGCTACCAGCAGCTAAGGGACGAGGCGCTCTCGTGCGAGCGCTGGAACCGGCTGCACGCGGGCGAGAAGCCGCGCGTGCCGTACGTGACGCGCACGCTCGAAGGGGCGCCGGGACCGATCGTGGCGGCGTGCGACTACGTGAAGCTCGTTCCCGACATGGTCGCGCGCTGGATGCCGCGGGGATTCACCGCGCTCGGCACCGACGGCTTCGGCCGGAGCGACACGCGCGCCTCGCTGCGGCGGTTCTTCGAGGTGGACGCCGAGCACATTGCGATCGCGGTGCTCTCCGCGCTGTGCGAGCAGGGCCAGATCGCCCCCGGGATCGTGAACCGCGCGATCCAGGACTTCGGCATCGGGCCCGACTACCTCGACCCGTGGAGGCAGTGAGCCCGCGACTCGCGGGGCGCGCGGCGATCGTCACCGGCGGCGGCCACGGCATCGGCCGCGCGATCGCGCTGCGCTTCGCCGCCGAGGGCTGCGCGCTCACGATCGCGGGCACCGGAGGAGAACGGCTGGAGGCCACAGCCCGCGAGCTGCGCGAGCGGGGCGGCCGCGCCCAGGTCTCGCTCACCGACGTCGCGGACGAGACCGCGGTCGAGCGCATGGTGGAAGGAACCATCGCCGAGTTCGGCCGGCTCGACATCCTCGTCAACAACGCCGGGATCGCCGGGCCGACCGCGGCGGCCGTGGATGTGACGCGTGACGAATGGGACCGCACGCTCGCGATCAACCTGACCGGCGCGCTGCTGTGCGCCAAACACGCGCTCCCGCACATGATCCGGCAGAAGAGCGGCCGCATCATCAACATCACATCGGTCGCGGGCTTCATCGGCTACCCGCTGCGCGCCGCCTACGCCGCCTCGAAGTGGGGCATGATCGGGCTCAACCGCACCCTGGCGCTGGAGGCCGGCCCGCACGGCATCACCGTGAACGCCATCGCTCCCGGCTCGACGCGCGGAGAGCGCATGTCGCGCGTGATCCGCGCCCGCGCCCAAGCCCTCGATAAGTCCGAGGCCGAGATCGAGCGCGAGTACCTCGATCCCACCGCGCTCAAGCGCATGGTGAGCGAGGAGGACGTAGCGGCCACGGCGCTGTTTCTCGCGTCGGACGAGGCGGCGAGCGTCACCGGCGAGACGATCTCGGTCTCGGGCGGGTTCAGGATCTAGCGCGCCAGCATCCCTTCGAGCCGCGCCTTCACCGCCGGCCACTCGCTGTCGACCACGCTGTAGAAGACGGTGTCACGCCAGGTGCCGTCGTCGTTCCTCTGGTAGCGGCGGAACACGCCCTCCTCGACGCAGCCGATGCGGAGCATCGCGTCGCGCGAGCGGCGGTTCAGCACGTTGGTCTTGAGCTCGACGCGCACGCAGCCCAGGGTCTCGAACGCGTGGCGGAGCATCAGGTGCTTGGCCTCGGTGTTGACGTGCGAGCGCTGGTAGGGCCGGCCGACCCAGGTCCAGCCGATCTCGACGCGGCGATTGTGGCCGTCGATGTTCCCGAAACGTGTGCAGCCCGCGATCCGGCCGCTCGGCTTGTCCACGGTCGCGAAGGGAAGCGAGCGCCCCGCCGCCTGCTCGCGCAGCGCGCTCTCGAGGTAGACGCGCAGATCCTCGCGCGTCCCCACGCGGTTCGTGGTCCAGCGCCACAGGTCGGGTTAGAGCCCGACCTCGCACAGCCCCTCGAAGTGGCGCTCGAGCGAGAGCGGCTCCATGCGCACGCGCACGCCGTCGAGCGTGACGGGGGCGACCTCCATGACGCGTGTCAGGCTGCTCATCCTGCCTCCTACACCTTCACCAGGTAATACGTCGCCGCCGGGTGGTGGACGACGATCGCGCTGGTGCTGGCCTCGGGCACGAGCTGGTACGCGCTGGTGAGCGTGACGCCGATCCCCTGTTCCGGGTGCAGCAACGCGAACAGCTTGGCCTGATCGGCGAGGTCGGGGCAGGCGCTGTAGCCGAACGAGTAGCGCAGGCCGCGCGTCTCCTCGATCTTGAGCTCGCGGCGGATCTTCTGGTGATGCCATTCGGCGAGCCCTTCGGCAGCGGAGACGCCGAGGCCGTGCACGAACAGCGACTGTGCGTATTCGCCGCGGGCGTTGAGCTCGTTGCTCAGCTCGTCCGCGCGCGGGCCGACGGTCACCAGCTGGAAGGCCACCACGTCGAACTTGCTCGATTCCCTCGGCATGAAGTAGTCGGAGAGGCACAACCCCTCGCGCTCGGTCTGGCGCGGGAAGGTGAAGCGCACGACCTCCTCGATCTTGCCGCGCGGTGAGAGCGAGCCCGGTGCGAATCCGGCCGGGTCGAAGACCACGAGGTCGAGCCCGTCGCTCTGGCACGGGAAGAAGCCGTAGCTGGCGCGCGGCTCGATCCACCGCTGCTCCTCGGCCTCGCGCTGGAGCGCCAGCCGCCGCGGCTCGAACTCCTCGCGGATCAGCCGCTCGACCTCGGGCCCGCTGCCGCGCGCGCCCCAGTGCAGTCGGTAGAGCGTCTTCAAGTCCATCCCCGCGAACATGCCGGCGAAGGGGATCTCCGCGCCCTTCGTGACACGCGCGCCCCAGTAGGGCGGCGCGGGGATCGGGATGTCGCGCGGCACCGTGACCTTGAAGTCCCTCTGCTGCGCCACGGATTGCGCGACGCGCGCCTCCAGCTCGACCGACTTGGTCTTGAACTCGAAGGCCTCGCGCCGGACGCGGTCCACGAGCGCTCCGCGCTGCGCCGAATCCGCCAGCGCGTTCACGGTGTCGAGCCCCTCGAAGGCGTCCTTGCAGTAGAACACGCCGGGCGCGTAGAACACCTCGCCGTCCACGAGCGCGGCGCGCCGGCCGAAATTGCGGTTGATCGCGGCGCCCCCGATCAGCACCGGGTACTCGAGCGCCGCGCGATGCAGCTCGGCGACGCAGATCGGCATCTGGCGGCTGGTCGAGACCAGCAGCGCCGAGAGCCCGATGGCGGTGGCGTTCACCTCGCGGGCCTTGTCGAGGATGGTCTGCACCGGGACCTGCTTGCCGAGATCGAAGACGGTGTAGCCGTTGTTCGAGAGGATGGTCTTCACCAGGTTCTTGCCGATGTCGTGGACGTCGCCGTAGACCGTTGCGAGCACGATTCGGCCCTTGGTGACGTCGGCGTTCTTCTCGAGGTAGGTCTCGAGGCGTGCCACCGCCTTCTTCATGACCTCGGCGCTCTGGAGCACGAACGGCAGGATCAGCTCGCCCGCGCCGAACTTGTCGCCCACCTCCTTCATCGCCGGGAGCAGCGTCTCGTTCAACACCGTCACCGGATCGCGGCGCTTCACCGCCTCGTCCACCAGCGCCTCGATCCCGGCCGGCTTCCGGTGCAGGATCTGGTAGTGGATCTTCTGCTCCACCGTGAGCGCCGCTTCCTCCGCCTCCTCCTCCTTGGCGCGCGCGTCCGGGGTGCGGCCCTCGAAGTGCGCGATGTACTTGGAGAGCGCCTGCGGGTCGCGGTTGAAGACCAGGTCCTCGGCGAGCCGCCGATCCTCCTCGCGGATCTCCGGATAGGGCACCACCTCGGCGGCGTGCACGATCGCCATGTCGAGCCCGGCCTGCACGCAGTGGTAGAGGAACACCGAGTTCAGGACCGCGCGCGCCTCCTTCGAGAGCCCGAAGGAGACGTTCGAGACCCCGAGGCTCGTGAGCACACCCGGCAGCTCGCGCTTGATGCGCCGGATGCCCTCGAGGGTCTCCTTCCCGGAGTCCAGGAACTCGGCATCGCCGGTGGCGAGCGTGAACGTCAGATCGTCGAACACCAGCCGCTCCGGCGGGAGCCCGTACTCGGTCGTGACGATGTCGTGGATGCGGCGCGCGACCTCGAGCTTGCGCTCCGCGGTCTTCGCCATCCCCTGCTCGTCGATGGTGAGCGCGATCACCGCGGCGCCATACTTCGCGACCAGCGGCATCACAGCATCCACGCGCTCCCGACCGTTCTCGAGGTTGATCGAGTTGACGAGCGCGCAGCCCGGAGAGGCCTTGAGCGCCTCCTCGATCACCGACGCCTCGGTCGAGTCGATCACCAGCGGCGACTCGACCGCGAGCGAAAGCTTCTTCACCAGGCGCCGCATCTGCGCCCCCTCGTCGGTGCGCTCGGTCAGGGCCGTGCACACGTCGAGCGCGTGCGCTCCGCCCTCCACCTGCTCGCGCGCGATCGGCACCAGGTCCTCGATGCGGTCTTCCAGCACAATGCGCTTCACGCGGCGCGAGCCCTGGGTGTTGAGGCGCTCGCCGATCAGGAGCGGCGCCGGCTCCTGCTTGAGCGCGGTCGCCGTGATCCCGCTCGACAGGTACCAGCCGCTGCGCCCCGGGCGCGGCGTGGGCGCGCGCCGCCCGACCGCCGCCACCATCGCGCGGATGTGTGCGGGTGTGGTGCCGCAGCATCCGCCGATGATGTTGACGCCCAGCTCCACCACGAACTCGCGCAGCGTCTCCGCCATGGGCTCGGGGTTCATCGGGTAGAGCGTCCGGCCGCCGTCGTTGATGGGAAGACCGGCGTTCGGGATGCAGTGGATCGGAGTGCTGGCGTTCTGGGCCAGATAGCGGATCGCGTCGCGCATGAGGTCGGGCCCGGTCGAGCAGTTGAGCCCGATCACGTCCGCGCCCATCGCTTCGAGCGTTGCGAGCGCGCCGCGGATGTCGGTGCCGAGCAGCATGCGGCCGGAGGGGTCGAGCGTGACCGAGCACTGGATCGGCACGCGGCGCCCGACGCGCTCGAACGCCTCGCGCGCGGCCAGCATCTGCGCCTTCATCTCGAGCATGTCCTGGCAGGTCTCGAGGATCAGCACGTCGGCGCCGCCCGCGAGCAGCCCCTCGGCCTGCACCGCGAAGGCCGGCACCAGGTCCTCGAGGCGGAGCTTGCCGAGATCGGGATCCTCGGAGGAGGGGAGCATCCCGGAGGGTCCCATCGAGCCCGCGACGAAACGCGGGCGCCCGTCCGCCTTCTCGAAGCGATCCGCCACCCGGCGCGCGATCGCGGCCCCGGCGCGGTTGATCTCGAGCGTCTTCTCGCCAAGTCCCCACTCTTCGAGCCGAACGTGCGAAGCCTGGAAGGAGTTGGTCTCGACGCAATCCGCGCCGGCCTCGAAGTAGGCGGCGTGCACCGCCTCGACCACGTCGGGGCGCGTCAGCGACAGGTAGTCGTTGCAGCCTTCCCAGCGCTTGCCGCCGAAGTCGTCGGGGGAGAGCTCCCGCGCCTGAAGCTGCGTGCCCATCCCGCCGTCGAAGAACAGCACGCGCTCGCGGAGAGCCTGGAGGAAACGGCTGGTGATGAGGGCGAAGGTGGTGACTCCTTAGGACATGGGGCCGGGTGCAGGCCGCCCGAAGGTTGACGGCAGAGCCTATCGGACACTTGAGCGCTCTGCAACCGCGCCGGAGCGGGCCCGGATCGAGGCTAGGTACGAACATCGCCCTCGTTGACCTGCCAGAACGACCGGCCCGTGTGGCCGCGATCTACGCGCCGTCCCCTCCCATTCTCAGTAGTGCAGGACCATCGGAAGGTCCGGCCGGAGGTCCTTCGTTACGCCCTGCGCGCCATTGTCGAGAGTCAC
>Ga0307281_10000040_pt1 | contig 27647 bp, 24 predicted proteins | sample ER_DNA_120_FD_194486 | JGI IMG/M metagenome (GOLD analysis project Ga0307281, IMG submission 194486) | Bulk soil microbial communities from the East River watershed near Crested Butte, Colorado, United States - ER_DNA_120 | ecosystem: Environmental > Terrestrial > Soil > Floodplain | place...
CGGCGCGCGGCGCGCGCGCGCCGTCCACCAGGAAGGTCGCGCGCGCGCCCGCGTCGGCGGCGAGTTTCGCGGTCTGGTCGGCCCAGTCGCGCGCGATGATCGGGGTGACCGGGAATCCGTCTTCCGCATAGCCGATCGCCGGCTGGAGCGCTTGGGCGAGACTGATGGTGCCGTAGCGGGTCAGCAGGGCGTCCCACCCCGACAGCGCACCCGGGACGGTGACGTCCTCGACCGTTTCCTCAGGGATGGACCGATGGCCGCGGGCCAGCAGCGCGTCGCGCGTCATCAACGCGCCGGCGCGACCGCTCGCGTTCAAGGCGACGAGGCGCCGCTCCTTCGCGACCCAGACCAGGGCGAACATGTCGCCACCGATCCCGGTCATCATCGGTTCCACGACGTTGAGTACCGCAGCGGCGGTGACGGCGGCATCGAACGCATTGCCGCCGCGCTCCAGCACCGCGAGCCCGGCAGCGGTGGCGAGCGGCTGGCTCGTGGCGATCATGCCGTGCGGGGCGTAGACGGTCGAGCGGTGGGCCATGGTCGAGGGGCGTTGGGACCGCGCGGCCGCCGGGAAGGCGAGCACCGCGCCCAGCGCGAGCGGAGTGAGTCTGCGAGTCGGAATCACGGGTGAGCGGTGCCTTCCAGCTGGCGGGCGACGGCCTCGGCCGCCGCCCGCGTCGTGGTCGTGCCTCCAACGTCGGGCGTGCGGGCGCCCGCGGCAAGCGCCTTCCGGACCGCCCGCTCCAGCGCGCGGGAGGCGTCCGGATGGCCCAGCTGCTCGAACATCAGGGCACCGGTGAGGATCGCCGCCATCGGGTTGGCGACCCCTTTGCCGGCGAGCGACGGCGCGGACCCGTGCACCGGCTCGAACAGGCCGGCTCGTCCGGGGTGGAGGTTGGCGCTCGCCGCGAGTCCCAGCCCACCCACGAGCCCGGCGCCCAGGTCAGAGAGGATGTCGCCGTACAGGTTGTTGGTGACGATGACCTGGAACCGCTCCGGCTCCCGCACCAGCTCCATCGCCAGTGCGTCCACGAAGCGGTGCTCGGCCTGGATGCCGGCAAACTCGCCGGCCACCGCCTTGAAACGGTCTTGCCAGATGCGGTGGGCCGGCACCGCGTTCGACTTGTCGCTCATGGTGACGCGGGTCTTGCCGTGTGCCTTGGCCCACCCGAAGGCCGCGCGGATGATGCGATCGACTCCCTTCGCGGTGTTGACCTCCTCGGCGATGTACTCGTCGCCCGAGATCCGGCCCCTGCCGAGGTACACGCCTTCAGTGTTCTCCCGGAAGATCACGAAATCGATCTGACCGCCCGACCGCCCGACCGCCCGGAGGGGTGTGAGGTCGGGGTGGAGCAGCTGCACCGGACGAAAGTTGATGTAGAGATCGAGTCGAAACCGGAGCCCTAGCAGGATGTCGCGGGCGTGCTCGTTGCCCGGGACGCGCGGGTCGCCGATGGCGCCGAGGAAGATCGCATCCACGTCGTCGCGCAGGTGGGCGAAGGCGGCGTCGGGGAGCGTCTCGCGGGTGGCGAGGTAGTGATCGGCGGAGTAGGGCAGCCGTTCCCAGTCGAGTCCGAAGCCCCCGGCCGCGGCCGCCCGCTCGAGCACTGGAATGGCGGCGTCGATCACCTCGGGGCCGATACCGTCGCCCGCGATGACCGCGATGCGGTGCTGGGTCACTCGAACCCTGTAGCGCGCCCGCAGCCGATGCAGTAGGCCCAACCGACGTCCACCTCGCTGCCGCACGCCGGGCATTTGAGCTCGCCCGAGGGCGGCTGGCCGCAGTGGGGGCAGAAGTTGACCTTGCGGTTCGAGGGCAGGGAGCCGCCGCAATAGGAGCACTGTGCGGCCGCGCTCGCTTCGTCGGTCTCGGCGAGCTCGAACGTCGGCTCGGTTTCGCTGCGCGGCGGGAAGTCGGAGAGCCCGGCGGGAGGGATCGGGTTCTCGGACGTCCAGCTGATCGGCTCCTCATCTTCGTCCAGCATCCCTTCGTCCTGCGAAGCGGGTTCCGGCTCGGGCGGCGCGTAACCCGCGCCGCGCCCGCCGCGCAGGACCCGCTCGGCCGCGAAGCGGTTCACCATGACACGCGCGTCGGGGAAGTTCCGAAAGAACCCCGGATCCGGGTTCGTCGCCGTCACCTCGCGCTGCATGCCGTCGCGGACGTCGGAAGGATCGAGCTGGACGAACCCCCGCTCCCCGGCCAGCAGGCGTAGCACCGCCATCTCGTAGTCCTGGTGCGTCGCGACCTTGATGCGCGAGCGGTTGGAGCGATACGGCACCAGCCGTTCGTAGAGATCGGCCGCGGGGAACGGCACGGCGATGCGCGCATCCCGCGCGAGCGCTTCCACGAGGCACTCGAACAGCCGATCGAGCTCATCGGACATCGTTCACCTGACGACCACGACGCCCTTCATGAACGGGTGCGGCGTGCAATGGTAGGCGTACGTTCCCGGCCGGTCGAAGCGGTGCACGAAGGCGCCGCCCGGATTGATCAGCTCCGAGCCCGGCTCACCGGCGTCGAAGGTGATGGTGTGGCCGAGGGGATCGCTGTTGTTCCAGCGCACCGCCTGGCCGGCCGTGATGACGGTCGTGTCGGCGGGGAACTTCATCGCGCCGATCGTGATCGTCGCCCCGATCGGGGCGCCGGCATCGCCCGCAACGACGGGGGTGCGGCTCTTGTGGAACCAGGGGCCGAAGCGCGACAGGTGCAGCGGGATCGTGAACTCGAATCCGTAGAGCCTCAACGGGCCACCGATCGAGTTGCCCTGAATGGTGCTGGCCGGCGCATTGCTGACCTCGAACGCGAACGTATGCGGCGAGCTGGGGATGCCGACCTGGATGCCCGCGCTCCACGCGGCGCGCACCGTGGGGCTCACGAACGAGCCCACATCCGCCGAGAGCGCGACGTACTGATTGAGCCGCGCAACGGCGCCGCCGGCGAACGCCGCGCGCGCGCCGCCCGACGCACCCAGCGGTTTGCTCGCGACGCGGGCGGCCCCCTCCACGGTGAGCGATCCGATGGTGTAATCGAGACCCAATTCCCCGTCGATGCTGTGCGCGAGCAGGCTGTAGGCCGGCGTGAGGGAGACGTGCAGGCCTTCGGTTCCCTCCGCGCCGCCGACGGCACGCCACCGGGCGAACACCTCGGTCTCGTTGGACGAGATGGCGTTGCGCCCGGCACCCACCGGAGATTTCGTGGCGAACCATGCGCCGATCGCGATGTGCCGGGCGATTCCGGTCGCGAGGGTGAAGGTCGGGAAATTGACCACGCCGTGGCCGCCGGCGGAGGGCGCAACGTAGAACCGGTGCAAGAAGTTGAATTGCACGACGCCCGGAGCGGGGACCCAGGTGCCGCTCAGGTTCGGCGATCGGAACAGCAACGACTGAGCGGAGAGCGGGGCGGCGAGTAGGGTCAAGGCGCAGACGAGGAGACGACGCATGGGCGGGCTCCGGTAGTGGATGGGGAAAATGTAGCGGGAAATGCGGAATGCGGAATTCGGAATGCGGAATTGTCAATGTGAGTTCGTGACTCCGGCACGAGCCTGCATCGTCATTCCGCATTCGCTTATCGCCAGTCTCGCACCCAGCGATCGTACAGGACCGGGGTGACGCCGCCCTGTCCCAGCACTTCGATGCCGGAGGGGTCGCGGTACGCCTTCCTGTAGAAGACGTGCGTGACGCCGGAGTTGATGATCAGCTTGGCGCACATCACGCACGGCGACGCGCTCACGAACACGACTTTGTCGCGGACGCTGCCGGGGGCTTTCACCAGCGCGTTCATCTCGGAATGGATGCAGCCGCAGTTGCCCGGCACGGCGCTGTCGCACCGGTTGGCGAGCCCTTTGGCGTTGCCGTTATAGCCGATCGCCAGGACGTTCTCCAGGAGGTGGTCGGTGACGACCGTGCCGACCTGGAGCCGCACACAGGTGGAGCGCTTGGCCAGCTCCTCCGCCATTCGCATGTACACCTCGTACAGCGGGATGCGCTCCACCGGCGGCAGCTCAACCCCGTCGGGGATCAGATTCAAGCGGTGCGTGTTGGCGGCGACGCTGTCCTTAGGCAGGCTCATGAATCTCCCGGTCGGGATCGTACGGACCGTACTTACCGCGTGCCCGCTGTTGCGCCAGCCACGTATCGAAGCCCGACGCGACGAGACCGTTGGACCGCTCCTGGCGCTCGGCCGCCCCCTGCGCGAGGTAGTTGGCGTACTCGTTCTTGGGGTGGTCGTTGTGCCCCCGCACCCAGCGCCAGACGACGGCGTGCGCGGCCGTGACCTGGTCCAGCTTCTGCCACAGCTCGAGATTCTCGATCGACCCGCCCTTCCGCTTCCACCCGCGCGCCTTCCAGGCGGGCAACCACTCGTTCATCCCCTTCACCAGATACTCCGAATCGGACACGTAGGTGACCTGCGCGTGCCGCCACTGGCGCCGGATCCATTCGAGCGACGCGATGGCGCCCGCCAGCGCCATCCGGTTGTTGGTCGTCTGGGGCGAGCACTCGAAGAAGTCCCAGCGGGCGACGCTGTCTCCAGCCGGGGCTTCCACGAGCGCTGCGTTGCCCCCGGGGCTGGGCTTGGTGCGGTCGTTGCCGAGGCAGCTCTCGTCGGCGTGGACCAAGACCGGCGTGATGGCCTGATCGGATGGAGAGGACGGCATCAGGGCTGGATCGCGACCGGCAGATCGGTGTGCAGCAGAATCTCCTCGGTGTGCGAAGCGACGCTGGGGCGCGGCTCGCCGAGGCCGCGCGGCACGTGGGCCCCGGCGAAGAGCGCATCCGCGCGGATTGCCCGCACCACCCGGGCGATCACCTCCGCGGCGGATCCCTCCTCGAGGTGCACCTGGTACTGTACGCCGAGCAGCGACAGCTCCGCCTCCGCCTGCCCGGTGACCTGGATCCCCTTCTCCCGGTCGCGATAGGCGTGCACCACGTGCACCGTGGCTCCAGTGACGCTCGCGAACCGCCCGGCGAGGTCGAGCGCGCGGCGGTTGCTCCCGTCGAACGCCACGGCGCAGGAGCGCATCCCGGAGGCCACGCCGCCGCACACGATGACGGTCTGCTCGGCCAGGCGGATCAGCGACGCGGCGGTCCGGCCGAGGGCGCTGGGCCCGGCTCGCTCGGTGCGCAACCCACGGCGGCCCACGAGCGCGGCGTCGACCTCCTTGGCCAGCTCCGCCAGATTCACGTCGGCGGGGCCCTCCCGCTGTACCGCCTCGACGTCGAGCCCCGCCGCCTCGACCCGAAACCGGGCTCGCTCGAGCAGCACGGCGGCCGCCGCGGGCTCGTCGTCCTCCTCCACGACCACCGCCACGACGATCAACGAACGAAAGCGCCGTGCCAGCACGACCGCCTGCTCGAGCGCCGCGTCGGATTGAGGGCTCTCGTCCAGACCGACCAACAGTCGAGTGAACATCAGGCGTGTCTCACGGCAGCACGGCGAAGGTGTCGAGCTCGCGCAGCCGGAAGCTCATCAACTCGCCCGTCATCGGCAGCCGAGCCCGCAGCGTCTCGTCCCGGTCCTCGACTTCGAGCCGCTCGGCGACGACGACGTATTCGGTCCCGCGGCGGGACAGGGCCACCCGCCGCCGCTCGCGCACGGCACGCTCCAGAGCATCCAGTGCGTCCGGGGTAAGCCTGCGGTATTCGGGGATCGCACCCATGGGGGGAGATTTAACGGACGAAGATCGTTCCCGCTTGCTCCGCCCTGACCCGGCCGATCACCGCGGCGGGCGGCAGGCTCTCACGCGCCAACGCCTCCTGCAGCCGATCGACGCGCTCGGCGGCGAGCGCGATCAGCAATCCCCCCGACGTCTGGGCGTCGGCGAGCAGGAGCTGCTCGGCCCGGGGGAATCCGCCGGGGAAGTGGACCGACGCAGCGAGGCTTTCCAGGTTGCGTTTGGTCCCGCCGGGAACCGCGCCGCGGGCGAGCATGTCGCGTGTATGCGGCAGTACCGGCACCCGCGCTGCGTCGAGCTCGGCGGCGACGCCGCTCGCCTGGAGCAGGCTCTGCAGGTGGCCGAGCAGGCCGAACCCCGTGATATCGGTGGCGGCGTGCACCCCGGCCGCGAGCATCGCCCGCGCGGCGCCGGCATTCAGGGTCGTCATCGACGTCACCGCATCCACGAGCAACGCGGCCGGTAGCAGGTCGTTCTTCAGGGCGGTGGTCAGGATCCCGGTCCCGATCGGTTTCGTGAGCGCGAGCACGTCGCCGGGGCGCGCGCCGGCGTTGGTCACGATCCGCTCCGGATGCACCTCGCCGATCACCACCATCCCGTATTTCGGCTCCGGGTCATCCACCGAATGACCGCCCACCACGAACGCGCCGGCGGTATGAGCCACGTCCGCTCCGCCGCGCAGGACGGCCCCCAGCAGATCCAGCGGCAGACGCTCGCGTGGCCAGCCCACGATGTTCAGGGCGAAGAGCGGCGCCGCCCCCATCGCGTACACGTCGGAGAACGCGTTGGCCGCCGCGATGCGGCCGAAATCGTAGGCGTCGTCCACGATGGGCGTGAAGAAATCCACGGTCGCCACCAACGCACGGTCCGGCGCCACCTGGAATACGGCGGCGTCGTCCCGGTTCGCGGCATCGACCAGGATCCGCGGATCCGAAACAAGCGGCACGTGGCGCAAGACCTGCGTCAGCTCGGAAGGCCCGAGCTTGCAGGCTCAGCCAGCGCCGTGCGAAAACGCCGTGAGGCGGATCGGTGTCATGGGAGGGGAAATATGGGGGGACGAGGGACGGGGGACGAGGGACGAGTGGCTCACCGTCACCACTCGTCCCCCATCCCCCGTCCCCCGTCGCTAGAGCGTCAGCCTTGCTGCGCGACCAGGAGAGCGCGTAACCCGATCAACGCCCGCTCTTCATGCGCCGGGCTGTCGAAACTGCCGTCGGGCCGCTGCACTGCCAGCAGCGCGGGCACCGCACGCTCGATTACAGCGCGCGCGGGGCGGATCCCTGCGAGCAAGAGCGACTCGAGCATGTGGAACAGATTCGCGTCGCCCCAAGTGCCGTCGGACTGCTGTGCGGCCCCGACGCGCTCGACGCACGATTCGAGGCGGTCGTGGTAGGGAACCGGCGCCACAGCGACCACGCCCAACGCGCTCGCGGCGAGCTCGTCGTGGACGGTGGGCCACAGGCTCAGGACCCGTTCGAGCCGCCGCAGGACACGCGGCCGGGCGTCCTGGCGTGCCCGCAACAGTACGCGCAGGCCGAGGCACTCGGCGGCAAAAGTGGCCCCCGCTTCGCTCGTCAGCACCGTGCCGTTGGGGAGCGCCAGCGGGGTCGGGGCGGGAGCGGGAGGGGGTGACTCGAGAAAGGTCAGGACCCAGGAGACGAGTCGCGACAGGCTGCCCTGCAGCGCATCGAGCCCGAGATCCATCATCTCCCAGGCCGCCCACGCGGTGGTGACCAGGGACCCGCCGATGGAGCCGTCCATCTTGGTGCGGGCGCGGCGCTCGATGCAGAGCAGCTCCGCGAGCCGCTCGTCCCCGGGTTTGGGCATGCCCAGCAGGCGCCGGGCCAAGACGCCGGGTCGAGTGTCCAGGCCGTCAAAGAAGTTTTCCAGGCGGACGATCGCCTGTTCGAGGGATGTCGTCATGGGGCCTCCATAATGGAGGAGGGTGAATCAGGGCTGCCGGCGTACGGAACGGAGGTGGGCGGCGTGGGCTCAGGCAGGCCGCGCAGGCTCCGGTGCCTAGTAGCCCAGGGTCGGAGAAAAGTTCCGGGGCGCGTTCACCCGAGTCGCCAGGCCAGCAGCGCCCCGGCCCCCACGTAGCGGGCCACCGAAACGGCGACGGCGACGAAGGCAGGTCGGCCGGGGACACCGGCGGCCAGGATGCCCACCAGGCCGAACAGCACCCACCACTCGCCATGCCCCAGGCTGTCGAACCAGAGAGAGCCGAACAGCGTCACGAGCAGGGCTTCGACCGCGACGGCGAGCAGGCTCCCCCGGGTCGGCGCAGGGCTCGCCGCGATCCCGATCACGCGGTGGACCCCCCACGCCACCGTGCCGAACCAGACGGCGACGGGCAGCCAGGCGAGCAGCAGCCGTCCCAGCGTCATGCGCTATCGATCGCGCCGTTCGGGCGGCACGTAGCCGGGTCCAAGCAGACCCCGGCCCGGCCGGGCGGTCGTGAGCTCACCGCGTCTGATAACGGCCTGCCCGTTGACGAAGACGTCGGTGATCCCCACCGAAGGCTGGTGCGGCTTGTCGAACGTGGCGCGGTCGCCCACGGTTGCCGGGTCGAACACCGTGATGTCGGCGAACATCCCGGGGCGCAACAGGCCCCGGTCGGTGAGGCCGACGCGCTGCGCCGCGAGTGAGGTCATCTTGCGCACCGCGAACTCGAGCGGCATCAGATGCAGCTCCCGGACGTAGTGCCCGAGGATGCGCGCAAACGAGCCGTAGGCGCGCGGATGCGTCCCGTCCCTCCCGAATGGCCCGTCGGGAGCGACCCCCGAGGCGTCGCAATCCACTGCGACGAGCGGGCTCCGCAGCGCCGCCTGAACATCCGTCTCGCTCATGATGAAATAGATCGCCCCGGTGCGGGCGTGATCGGCGATCACGAGGTCGAACATCGTCTCGATGGGATCGCGCCGGCGCGCCGTGGCGATCTCACTCAGGCGTCTGCCCTGCAGATAGTGGAGTGAATCCTCGAACGGGAAGACGATGACCCCGCTCGGCCCCTCGGTCGCACGGTAGAACCGATCTGAGGTTTGCGGCGGCGCCAGCAGCTCGGCGCGCAGCCGAGCCCGGGTGGCCGGATCGCGCAGACGCCACACGAGTGAGTCGTTGCCCCCGCTGTGGGCCCACGCCGGAATCGATGCGTCGAGCGATGTGGCGCCGGCGATGTAGGGATATTGATCGGCCGTGATATCCAGTCCCGCGGCGCGGGCCGAGTCGATGCGGGCCAGCACGTGGGGCATGCGACCCCAATTGCGCTTTCCCGAGATCTTGAGGTGCCAGATCTCGGCCGGAATGTCCGCGTCGCGGGCGATGCGGAACGTCTCGTCCAATGCCGCGTCGATCTGCCCGCCTTCATTACGCATGTGCGTGGCATAGACGCCGCCGTGCCGGCGGGCCGCTTTGGCGAGGGCGACGATTTCTTCGGTCTGCGCATAGATCGCGGGCGCGTACTCGATCGCCGTCGAGAGTCCGAGCGCTCCCTGCTCCATCATCGTATCGACCAGCGCATTCATGTGCGACTGCTCCGGGCCGGTCGGTGCCCGATCGTCGAATCCGATGACCGCCATCCGTACCTGCGTGGCTCCGACGAACGTCGCGATGTTGATAGCGGATCCGGTGCGGGCGAGATGCGCGAAATACCCGTCCAGATCGCGCCAGTCCTCCGCCAGGTGGTACCGCTTCATGAATTCGGAATCGAGCGCCGCCAGTGGCTCCGTGAGCGGCGCGACAGACCCGCCTTCGCCGGTGACTTCCGTCGTGATCCCCTGGGTGATCTTCGAGAGGACGCGGTTGTCGATCAGCGCGTAGGTCTCGGATTGCCCCAGCATGTCGATGAAGCCGGGCGCCACCACCAACCCTGAGACGTCGAGGGTCTCGCGGGCGGCAAGGCCCAGGCGGCCGATCGCCGCGATGCGATCGCCGCGGATGGCGACGTCCCCCCGCCAGCGCGGATTGCCGGTTCCGTCCACCACCCAACCGCCCTTGAGCAGGACGTCGTAGGCCGTTCCGGCCTCCGGGGCGGAACGGTTGACGGGCCGCTCGCACGCCGCCATGAGCGCCAGGGTCGCCACCGCGAAACGTCTCACTTGCGCCATTCGGTCCTCAGCGAGTCTGGTCGGATCAGCCGACCGCGCACCATGACCCACGCGATATCGCGCGTGGCGGTGATGTCCTCCGCCGGGTTGCGGTTCAGGACCACGAGATCGGCGGCTTTCCCGGGCGTCAGCATCCCGAGCGAGTCCGCCGCCAGGATCTGTGCGCCGTAACGGGTGGCGACGGTGATGACGTCGATCGGCGTCAGCCCGGCGCTCACGAGCAGCGCGAGCTCCTCATGCAGGGCGGCCCCCGGGACGAGCAGCGGGTTCGCCGCGTCGGTCCCGGCGGCCACGAGACCCCCCGCCGCCCGGAACTCCCGGACGAACTGGTCTTGGCGCGCCCGCCCGCGGCGAAACGCGGCGAGCTCGACGTTGTGCCACCCGGCGCGCTGCAGCAGAGCGGCCACAGCCCGGACCCGGTTGGCGCTGTCGGCCGGGACATCGGCCATGCCGAGGCGCTGCAGCAGCGCTGGATCGTCCAGGTGGGCGAACGCTTCGTGCTCGACGAGGGCCGGCACGATCGCGACGTGAGTCGTCGCGAGGGCGCGCGCCACCCGCGTCACGGCAGCGGAATCGAGGGCGCCCCAGCTCGCCTCTTCCATCGTGAGGCCGGCGAAAAAGAGGTCGTTAGCCCGGACGAACGGTGTGGGATCGCTCGCCGCGGCCTGAACCACGCCGCCCAGCTGCTCCAATGTCGTGACGCCCGCGCGGGCCGCGCTCACCGCATCGACCTTGCCGGGGCGGACGGCGACGCGCAGCCGCAACGTCGCCGCTTCGTCCACGATCGCCCGCAGCAGGTCTGGCGTGATCTTGGTGTACACGGCGACGAAGTCCGCACCGGCCACCGCCCGTTGGTCCACCGCCTGACGCGCTTCCTCATCACCGGCGACCGCGGTGGCCCCGGGCAGCGTGGCCGCCATCCCGTCGATTACCGGGCCGGCGGTGAACATCCGCGGCCCGAGCACCGAGCCGAGATCGATGTCTCTCTTGAGGGCGTATCCCGAATCCCCCGGCGAGTGCATATCGCGCACGGTGGTCACGCCCCAGGCGAGGTAGCGGGGCAGGGCCCACCGCTCGACCATCGCGTGCGCGTCGATCAGACCCGGGATGATCGTCTTGCCCACCAAATCGATCCGCTGGGCGCCGCGGGGCACCTTGATCTCGTTCACCTGGGCGATCGCTCTGATCGCGCCGTCCTTGATGAGGATCAGGGCGTCCGGTTTTGGGGGACCGCCCGAGCCGTCGATCAGTGTGGCGCCCTCGAGGGCGATCATCCCCTTCCCGGGGGAGGTACAGGCAGCGACGACCACCGCCGCGGCGCACAGCAGGGCGACCGGCCGGCGCCGGGGCAGGGTCACGGTTTCGGATCCGCCGACGTGTGGTCGTGCAGGATCTGCCAGCGGTCGCCCCGCTTCTGGAGGATCAAGGTGAATGGTCCGCTGGCCACCAGCGAGTCGCCGCGGTGGAGCTGGAATCGGGCGGTCGCGAATGCGAGGTCCATCGTGAGGGGCCGGACGCGGAGCTCGACGAAGGAGAGAGAGTCCCGGCTCTTGCCGGGTGCGAAATAGGTGTCGCGGTAGCGGTCGTACAATGGCTGCCAGCCGTACTGGACGTGGCCGCCGGTCACGTAGCTGACCGTCGAATCCTTCGCGTAATCGCTCATGAAACCGTCGAGATCGCCGCGGTTCCAGTCGCCGGCCGATCGCGCGAGGGCCGCCGCGATTTCCCGGGACGGATTCCCGGTAGGAACCTTGGGCGCCGCGCAGGCGGCGGCGAGCGCAATTGCGCACCATGTGAGACGCACCTCGCACCTCTTCGTTCGTTGGCCGCCAGAACGTACCTTGCCGCATGGCCGATGCAACCCCGTCGCTCGTCGGGGCAGGGAAAACGGTCGTGTATGGACCGGTGCGCTCGCGCCGCCTGGGATCGAGCCTCGGGGTGAACCTGCTCCCGGCGCGGTCCAAGGTGTGCAACTTCGACTGCCCCTATTGCGAGTGCGGCTTCAACAGGGAGAAGGACGCGGCCGCGCGCTGGCCATCTCCCGACGAGATAGGGCACGCGCTGCGCCGCGCCCTCGAGCGATTGCCGCAGCCGCCCGACTGGATCACCCTGTCCGGGAGCGGCGAGCCCACCATGCACCCGCGCTTCGCGGTCGCCGTGGACCGCGTGCTGGCGGCCCGGGACGACGTCGCGCCCCGGACGCGCGTGGCGGTGCTGTCGAACGGGGTCCTCGCGGGCGTTCCCGCCGTCCGCGACGCGCTGCTCCGCCTCGACGGGCGCTTCATGAAGCTCGATCCCGGGCCGGCCGAGCTGGTCAACGCACTGGCGCTGGATGGGCGAGCCTTGGCGGAATCCTATCGGGCGCTGCGGCCCGTCACGGTGCAGTCGATGGTCGCGCGTGGGGCCGGCTGGGACGGCGGAAGCGAGGCGAGCGTCGCCGCCTGGCTGCCGCTCCTCGTCCGCGCCGATCCGGCGGCGGTTCACCTCTACTCGATCGCGCGGGCGCCGGCGGATCCAGGGGTCACGAACGTGACGCGGGAGCGCCTCCTCGTGATGGCCGAGGCCATCCGGGAAGCGCTCCCGCGCACGATCGTCGACGTCTTCTAGCGGTACGCTAGCGCCGCCGGCGGCGCGTCGCCTTGCGCTTCGCCCGCGCCGGCTTCCGGGCCCTGGCCCGCTTCGCCTTCCGGGCCGGTTTCTTCTTCTTGGCCGCCTTGCGTTTCGCCTTCGGCCGGGCGGCTTTCCTCTTCTTCTTAGGCGCCGCCTTCCGCTTGGCCGCCGCCTTCCGCGGCTTCGGCCGCGGCATCGCCGATCCCATCCTGGGCTCGTCCATCATCGGTGCGGGCTCCGGAGCCATCGGGGGCTCCGGCGGGAACATCGGCTCCATGAACCCGGGGCCGCCCATTCCCGTGAGATCACTCGTCGCGAGCATCTATGGTCCTCCGCTGGTTGTGGCCGCTGGGGGCCTATAGCTTACCCGGCTAACTCCCCGACGCAAGTGAGTGCATGCGCCAGCTCCTCGGTGGTCTGTTCCTCTTACCGACGCTGCTCGCCGCACAAATCCGCTCCGACTCCATCGCCGCCCGGGCGCCGATCTCGTTGCCGTGGCGACGCTTCGGCGTCACCCTGTCAGGGCCGGTCTCGGGCTCCGGATACGTCAGCGCCATCGGCCGGCGGGCAGCGTTGATCGGTACCGACGCCGGCAACTTCGAGGCCTGGACCTGGCCGCTCAAGCTGTTGCACGACTTCTCCCTCGCCTTCAAGACCCCGCTCTACGACCAGCCGATCCCGGGCAAGGACATCGCCCGCCGGGTTGAGATCTCGCCCGCCGGTGCGACGATCGTCTATACCCACTCCGCGTTTACGGTCACGGAGCGGCTGTTCGCGCCGCTCGACCAGCCCGCGGTCGTCGCCATCCTCGAGGTGGACGCAGTCCGGCCGATCGAGATCATTGCCCGCTTCCGACCCGACCTGCAGCTGGCCTGGCCGGCCGGCTTCGGGGGGCAATACGTATTCTGGGACGACGCCGAACGGGCGTTCGTGCTCTCCGAGAGTCGGCGCCAGGTGAACGGGTTCTTCGGCTCCCCGGCGGCGACCTGGGCCACCAACAACCCATCACACATGCTGGCCGACGCCGCGAGCGAGCTGCACATCGCGGTGGGGGACCAGGGGCCCGTGGCGATGCCGCGACCCGGCGAGCCCGCCGGCCGGCTGACACCGGTGCACGCCACTGGCATCCCGCTGGTGATGGTCGGGGCCATCGCCCCGCGCGACAGCGTGCGCGCGATCTACCGTCGCGTGCTGGGGCACGTGGCGGAGCTGTATGCGGCCCGCGCCGCGCACGCGCAGGGCGTGCTCGACTCGACGATCGTCTTCCACTCGCCGGACTCCACGCTCGATCTGGCGGTGCGGTGGGCCAGCCTCAATCTGGACGAGGCCATGGTGTGTAATCCGGATCTCGGCTGCGGCCTGGTGGCGGGCTACGGGCCAAGTGGGGCGACGAGCACGCGGCCGGGGTTCGGATGGTTCTTCGGGGGTGATGCGTCGATCAATTCGCTCGCCCTGAGCTCGGTGGGGCTGTGGCCGGTGGCGCGGGATGGGCTGGCGTTTTTCGCGGCCTACCAGGGAAGCGCAGCGCCGAACGCCGGGAAGATCCCGCACGAAATCTCCCAGGGCGCCGCCCGCATCCGCTGGTTCGAGGACTACCCCTACGCCTTCTATCACGGCGACACGACGCCGTTCTGGATCCTCGCGGTCGCGGAGTACTGGCGTGCCTCGGGGGACTCGGCCACCGTCCGGCGCCTCTGGCCCAACCTGAAACGCGCCTACGACTGGGCCAAGTCCACCGACGGCGACGGTGACGGGCTGATGGACAATGCGAAAGCGGGGGCGGGGGCGATCGAAGTCGGCGACCTGCAGCAGGGGCTGCAATCCGACATCTACATGTCCGCGGTCTGGGTGCGGGCGCTCGAAGCGTTTCCCCGCATGGCCGAGCTCGCTGGAGACCGGAGCGCCGCGGCCGAAGCCCGGCGGCTCGCGGGGCGCGCCGGCACCTCGTTGCGCGAGAAACTCTGGCTCCCCGAGGAGCGGCGCTATGCCTTCGCCCTCCTCGAGGGCGGCTCGCGCTCCTCCGAGCTGACGGTGTGGCCCGCCACCGGGCTGGCGTTCGGGTTGTTCGACGATGCCCGCGGGGAGGCGACCGCCGCCTCGCTGGCCCGCGCGGCGATCATGACCGATTGGGGCGCCCGCACGCTGGGCTCGACCTCTCCGCTCTTCGACCCGTTGCACTACAACAACGGCACCGTATGGCCGTTCGTCACCGGATTCGAGGCGTGGGGACTGTACCGCTACCACAATGCGCCGATGGGGTTCGCGGCGACGATGGCCGTGGCGCATACCAGCTTTCTGTGGGGGCTGGGCTCGAACCCCGAAGTGTTTTCGGGGAGCGCGTTCGAGCCGCTCGAGACCGCGGTTCCGCAGCAGTTCTTCGCGACGTCCATGCTGCTGGCGCCGCTGGTGCGGGGGCTGGTCGGATGGGAAAGCGACGTGCCGGGTGACCGGGTGACCCTCGCCCCACACCTGCCGCCCCAGTGGGACACGCTCACCGTCGAGCGCCTTCCGGCCGGCACCGGGCGCTACACCGTACGGTTCACCCGCAGCGACACCACGCTGACCGCCGAGTTGACGCGCAGCGCAGGTGCGGGGGTCGATACGCTCCTCTACTCGCCTGCGCTCCCATTGGGCGCCGTCCTTCATGAGGTGCGCGCGAACGGACGCTCCATCACGTGCGGCGTGCGGTCCACCGGCGCGGACGAGCACGTAGACTGCAGCATCCCGCTGGCGGTGCCGTTGACCATTGTGGTACGGCATTCGCCCGGCTGGGCCGTGCTCCTGCCGGCGCCCGCGCCCGAGCGTGGCGCGCGCTCGCGCAGCCTGAAGCTCCTGTCCCAGCGCCTGGTGGGAGACACGCTGCAGCTGCAGGTGGAAGGGTTGGCCGGGCAGGCCTACCAGGTCGTCGTGCGGACGCCGCGCGGCGAACGGTCGGTCTCGGTGGTGTTCCCCGACAGCGGTGACGCGGTGGACGGGTATCGCGCGCGTGTCGTCCGGGTTACGGCGACGCCGTGAGAAGTTAGATTAGCCCTGCCATGATCACCCGCCCGCGGCCGCTCGCCGCTCTGCTGCTTGCCGCCGCCGGCGCTCCGCTCGCGGCCCAGAACGTCGCCGAGGTCCAGGTCGCCCCGCCGTCGATTTCGATCAAGGTCGGCGAGCGGTACGGCCTGCTCGCCACGGCCTACGACCGGTTAGGGAACGTGTTGCCGACGGCCAAAGTGACTTGGGCGTCCAACAACGTCCAGATCGCGCGCGTCGACAACACCGGGACGGTGGTCGGTGTGGCCCCCGGGGTGGCGATCGTCGAAGCGCGCGCCGGCCAGCGCCGCGGCCAGGCGGCGGTGCAGGTGGCAGCGGGGGCAACCCCGCCCGTGGGCGGAGGGGGCGCGTCCACGGGAGGAGGAGCGAACGACCCGTTCGCGGGACAACCTCCCGGCACCGGCCCCGCGGCCGTGCTGCGCATCGATCCGCCGTCCGTGTATCTGCTGCCGTCGGAGAACACGAAGGTATGGCCCCGCGCCTTGCGCGAGGACGGCGCACCGGCGGCGCCGGTGCAGGTGACCTGGAAGTCGCTGCGCGAGGATATCGCGAGCGTGGACCCCAACGGCACCGTGGTGGCGCTCGCCCCGGGCCAGGGGACAGTGCAGATGACCGGGCCCGGCGGCCTTACCGCCACCGCACCGGTCGTGGTGCAGCAAGCCGGTTACGCGATCCAGGAGGGGACGGCGCTGACGCTGGCGCCCGGCGAAGTGGATACGCTCCACGTCGTGGTTCCGACGCAGGAGAACCGCCTCGTGAATCCGATCGCGCTGTCCTGGGCGTCCAGCGATCAGAGCGTGGCGCAGGTGAGCCTGACCGGGGTCGTGAAAGCCGTCGGATCCGGAAAGGCCTCGCTCAGTGTGACAGGGCTGTTGCAGCAGAAGACCGTAGACCTGCTGGTGCATCGGGCGGTGGAGCTGCTGGCGGTGCGACCCGGGACCAGGACCGACGTGGAGGTCCCGCTCACGGCGACGGTCCGGTTCACCGCCGCCGCCCTCGCGGCCGACAGCTCTCCGGTTCCGGAAGCGCTGCTCGCCTGGAGCGTTGCGGACACTAGTCTCGCCCGATTCGATCCGGCGACCCTGACCCTCACGGGACGGAAGGTAGGTCGTACGCAGCTCGCGCTCCGTGGTCCAGGTCCGAACCCGCTCCGCGCCGCGTGGAACGTCAGCGTGATCGCCGGCTCGGTGAAGCTCCCGGCAGCACGCCTCGGCCTCGCCCGCAATGGGCGCACGTCCCTGAAGGCGACCTTCGCCGACGACACCGGAGCGGTCCTCGGCCCCGCGAGCGGCCTCACCTGGAGCTCGGATGAGCCGTCCGTCGCGACCGTGTCGGAGGACGGGACGGTGACGGGCGCCGGGTACGGGCGCGCGCGCATCGTGGCAACGGCGCCCGGCGGCAAATCCGCTTCGACCGAGGTCTTCGTCGAGGACGAGCTGCTGCTCGTCAGTTCGCGTGGCGGCGCCACGCGGCTCTACTGGCTCGACCGCTCGAACCTCGCCGGGTTGCGGCGCGCGTCCGCCGATACGGGGAGCGCGGCCGATCCGTCGATCTCGCCGGACGGCTCGCGCATCGCGTTCGTGTCCACTCGGGACGGCAACCCCGAGATCTACGTCATGGACGCGGACGGCTCCAACCTCGCCCGTGTCACCAACGATCCCCAGGCCGACGGCCGGCCCGTGTTCACCCCCGACGGCGCGGGCCTCGTGTTCCAGTCGACTCGCTCCGGGAAGTCGCAGGTCTACACGGCGGCGCTCGACGGCAGCGGCACGAAGGCGCTGACCACCGACTCGGTGAACCAGACACCTACGCTGTCGCCGGACGGCGGGACGGTCGCCTTCGCCTCGGTGCGCAACAAGAGCTACGACATCTGGCTCATGGCGCGCGACGGGTCGAGCCAGCGCGCGTTCACCAGGAGCCCGCAGCAGAACGAGACGGAGCCCCACTTCCTGCGGGACGGGTCGCTGGCCTACATCGTGGAGCGCCGCGAGGCGAAAGGCACCGTGCGGATGGTGGTCAAGGCCGACCTCGGTACGGGCGCCATCACGCCACTGACCGGCACCGACCTGCCGATCTCAAATTTCGCCCTGTCGCCCAGCGGGGATCTGATCGCCCTGGTCGTGCCGAGCGATCCCAACAATCGCCGTAATCCTCTGTATCGCGTCTATCTGCAGACGGTGGGCGGCGGCACGCCGACCCCCATTCCGGCGGGGCCGACCGAGCAGATGGTGGCCCCGACCTTCCTGCCATAAGAGCGTTCGTACTCAACGCCGTCGGTGGGCTGGACCACACCGCCCTGACGGACGTCCCCGATGCGCCGCCGCCCGGTCCCGGCGAGGTCCGCGTCGCGTTGCGCGCCGCCGCCTTGAACCATCTCGACCTGTTTGTGGTGGACGGGCTCCCTGGTCTGCCGCGCCAGCTGCCGCATATCCTGGGCTCCGATGGGGCCGGGGTGATCGCGCAGGTCGGCAGCGGGGTGTCGAGCCTGCAGCCGGGAGACCGGGTGCTGATCAATCCGGGAATCTCGGATTACACCTGCGAGTTCTGCCGCGCCGGCGAACACAGTCTCTGCGTGAATTACGGCATCCTCGGGGAGCACCTGCCCGGCACGCTGGCCGAATTCCTCACGGTGCCGGTGCACAATGTGCAGCCGGTCCCGGTGCTCGATCCCCCCCTCACCTGGAGCGAGGCGGCGGCGTTCTCGCTCGTCACCCTCACGGCGTGGCGCATGGTGATGACGCGCGCGCAAGTGAAGGCCGGCGAGTGGGTGCTGGTGTGGGGCATCGGAGGCGGCGTGTCGCTCGCGGCGCTGCGGATCGCGAAGCTGGCCGGGGCGCGCGTCATCGCGACGTCCTCCAGCGATGCGAAGCTCGAGGTGGCCCGCACGCTGGGGGCGGACGTCACCTTGAATCACCGCTCGCAGCAGGTTGTCGCCGAGGTACGGGGGGCAACGGGCAAGCGGGGGGTGGACGTCGTGGTAGAGAACGTTGGCGAGGCGACCTGGGGGGACTCGCTCCGCTGCCTCGCCAAAGGGGGCCGGATCGTCACCTGCGGCGGGACGACCGGGCCGAGGCTCGTGACCGACGTGCGGCCGCTTTTCTGGCACCAGTACTCGATCTTCGGCTCGACCATGGGGAATGCGGCAGAATATCGGGAGGTGGTGCGGCGCCTCGGGGAGGGTCAACTGCGTCCCATCATGGACGCGACCTTCCCGCAGGAGCAGACCCGGGAAGCGTTCGAGCGTATGGCCCGGGGGGAGCAGCTGGGGAAGATCGCGGTGACGATCGCGGACTGAGGAGAGATGAGGAGCTCGGAGTTCGGCACGGGCACTTACCCTCAAGGGGGCCTCGGTCACCGCTTCGCTGACTGCAGTTGCTGAACGGCGCCCGTGCCGAGCCCCGGTCATCGAGAACGCAATTTGTGGAGCGACTCTCAATTGACAATCAACCGCGGGATCTACTCCGACAGGACGAGGGACCGCGGGGATGAAGCGGTGTTGCGTTCGCTGCTCTAAGTGGTTACTTTGCAGCTACTTAGAGCGTTTTTGCAGCTCACCAGGGACCGTCGCAGCCTGACGGCTGAACGCTGAAAGCCAACCGCGCGCCATGACCGCACCAAACGCGAGAGAACGCATCCTACCGCGCCTCATCGAGGACGAGCTGAAGGAGTCGTTCCTCGATTACTCGATGAGCGTCATCGTGCAGCGCGCGTTGCCCGATGTGCGCGACGGTCTGAAACCGGTGCACCGCCGCATCCTGTATGCCATGAACGAGCTCGGCCTGCTCCCGGGCCGTCCCTACAAGAAGTGCGCGACGGTGGTCGGCGATGTGCTGGGCAAGTACCACCCGCACGGCGACATGGCGGTGTACGACTCGCTGGTTCGGATGGTCCAGGACTTCTCGCTGCGCTATCCGCTGATCGACGGCCAGGGGAATTTCGGCTCGGTAGACGGTGACGCCGCCGCGGCATACCGCTACACCGAAGCCCGCCTCACGCGTATCGCGATGACGATGCTCGAGGACATCGACAAGAACACCGTCGAGTTCATTCCCAACTTCGATGACCGGCTGCAGGAGCCGACGGTGCTGCCGGCCCGCCTCCCCAACCTGATCGTGAACGGCTCGGCCGGGATCGCGGTGGGCATGGCGACCAACATCCCGCCGCACAACCTGGGCGAAGTGGTGGCCGCGGTGATCCACTTGGCGGACCACCCCGACGCGACCGTGAAGGACCTGCGGAAGTTCATCAAGGGTCCCGATTTCCCGACCGCCGGCATCATCTACGGGCGCGAGGGGATCAAGGAGTGCTACGAAAAGGGCCGGGGGCGGATGATCGTGCGCGCCCGCGCGGTGATCGAGGAGCGGGAATCCACGGGCAAGCAGCAAATCGTGATCGCGGAGCTCCCCTACCAGGTCAACAAGGCGAACCTGATCGCGAACATCGCCCAGCTCGTCAACGCCAAGAAGATCGAAGGGATTTCGGACATCCGCGACGAGTCGGATCGCGAAGGCATGCGCGTCGTGATCGAGCTGAAGCGGGAAGCCATGCCCGCGGTGATCCTCAATCAGCTCTACAAGCACACGGCGATGCAGACCACCTTCGGCGCGATCATGCTGGCGCTCGTGGACGGCGTCCCGAAGGAAATGGACCTGCGGGAGCTGCTGCACCACTTCATCGAGCACCGGCACACGGTCATCGTGCGCCGCACCGAGTTCGACTTGAAGCGCGCGCAGGAGCGCGAGCACATCCTCGAAGGCCTGAAGATCGCGGTCGACCACATCGACGAGGTCGTCCGTATCATCCGCAAAGCGAAGGACGTGCCGTCGGCCGATGCGTCCCTGCGCAAGCGCTTCAAGCTCTCCGAGCGCCAGTCGGCGGAAATCCTCAACATGCGGCTCGCGCGCCTCACCGCGCTCGAGATCACCAAGCTCGAAGACGAGCTGCGCGAAGTCCGCAAGTTCATCAAGGAGTGCAAGGAGCTGCTCGCTTCCAAGCCGCGCCGCATGAAGATCCTGAAGGAAGAGCTCCTCGAGTTGTCCCACGGCTTCGGGGACGAACGGCGCACCGAGATCGTCGCCGACCAGGGCGAGTTCTCGATCGAAGACCTGATCGCCGAGGAGGACATGGTGATCACGGTCTCGCACGGGGGCTACATCAAGCGGCTCCCCACGTCGTCCTACCGGCGGCAGCGGCGCGGCGGGCGGGGCGTCACCGCGGCCCACACCAAGGACGACGACTGGCTGGAGCACCTGTTCATCGCGTCGACGCACGACTACGTGATGTTCTTCACGCAGAACGGACAGTGCTACTGGCTGAAGGTGCACGAGATCCCGCAGGCGGCCCGCGCCGCCCGCGGCAAGCCGATCTTGAACTGCGTCGCGATCAAGCCCGACGAACGCGTGGCGGCACTGGTGCCGGTGCGGGAATTCACGGAGGATCAGTTCCTGTTCTTCGCCACCCGGGAAGGGCTGGTCAAGAAGACCCGGCTGTCGGAGTTCGGCAACCCGCGCTCGTCGGGGATCCGGGCGATCAACATCGAGAAGGGCGACGAGCTGATCGACGTCCAGGTCACCGACGGCAAGAACGACATCGTGCTGGCGACGAGGCACGGCATGAGCATCCGGTTCCACGAGCAGGACGTACGCGACATGGGGCGCACGGCGACCGGCGTGTGGGGAATGGCCCTCGACAAGCGGGACAAGGTGATCGATGTCGTGATCATACGCCGCTCCTCGACCCTGCTCGTCGTCACCGAGAAGGGCATGGGGAAGCGCTCCGAGCTCGACGAGTACCGCGTCCAGCACCGCGGCGGCCGGGGCATCATCACCTTGAAGCGCAGCGACAAGACCGGCGACATCATCGCCCTCAAGGAAGTGCTCCCCGACGACGAGCTGATGATGATCACCAAGAAGGGCATCGTGATCCGCGTGCCGGTCGAGGGCATCCGCATCACGGGCCGCAACACGCAGGGCGTGAAGGTGATGAACCTGACCGCCGGCGACCTGGTCGTGGACGTCGCGCGCATCGTCAAGGAAGAGGACGAGGAGGACGGCGACGGGGCAGAGGAAGGCACCGCGGCGCCGGCCGCCAAGAAGGGGCAGCCGGGTCGGTCCGGCGCCAAGAACCAGAACAAGAAAAAGAAGAAATAGCGTGATCGCCGACATCGCAGACCGGGAGGTCGCCGAGGCGGCCCGGGCGCTGGAGGGCGTCGCCGTGCGCACCCCGCTGCAGTGGGTGGCGCCGCTCGACGCCTGGCTCAAACTCGAGAGCCGGCAGCCGATGGGCGCGTTCAAGATCCGCGGCGCCTACAACGCGATCCGCAAGCTGAGCGAAGCCGCCCGCGCCCCCGGCGTGATCACGTTTTCTTCGGGCAACCACGGCCAGGCGGTCGCGTTCGCCGCGCGGCGCTTCGGGGTGCGCGCCGTCATCGTCATGCCCGAGACGGCGCCGGCGGTGAAAATAGAAGGCGTGAAGCGGTGGGGCGGCGAGGTCGTGTTCGCCGGGCGGACCTCCGAGGACCGCCGGGTGGCCGCGCTGGAGATCGCCGAGCGCGACGGGCTCGCCGTGATCCCCCCGTTCGACCATCCCGACATCATTGCCGGGCAGGCCACGGTCGGCGTCGAGATTGCCGAGGGGCTGCCCGACGTCGCCACGGTCGTCGTCCCGGTCGGCGGTGGCGGGCTCATCTCCGGCGTGGCACGCGGTCTCGCGGCCGCCAACAGCCGGGCCCGCGTCGTCGGGGTGGAGCCCGCCGGCGCCCCCAAGCTGACCCGCTCCCTCGCGGCCGGTCACCCCGTGACGCTCGAGCGCACCGCGAGCATCGCCGACGGGCTCATCACGCTCTCGGTCGGCGACATCCCCTTCGAGACCTTGCAGCGGCACAAGGAACGGCTGGCGGGCGTCGTGACGGTGACCGACGACGCCATCCGGGAAGCGGTGTTCTTTCTGCACCAGGAGTGCGGTCTCACGGTGGAGCCCTCGGGCGCCGCCACAACGGCGGCGTTACGGGCCGGCCTGCTCGAGCAATACCGCCGTCCGCCCGTGGTCCTCGTGGTGAGCGGGGGCAACGTGGATCCGGCCCTGCTCGAAGACCGGCGCCGCTCATGAGCGACGCGCCGGTGGCAGCCCCGGGCCGGTCGTCCGGGTCCTCGGCGGTCCCCAAGATCCTCATTGCCGACGACGACGAGTCGCTGGTCCGCACACTCAGCTACATCCTCAAGGAGCGCGGCTACGAGATCGTGGTGAGCCCCGGCGGCAAAGACCTGCTGGCGCTCGTCGCCGAAGAAAAGCCCCAGCTGCTGCTGCTCGACATTATGATGCCCAAGGTGGACGGGCTGGCGCTGCTGGAACAGCTGAAAGAGGATCAGCGGTTCCGCGACCTCCCCGTGCTGATGATCTCGTCCATGGCGCCGGAGGAAGCCGCGGTCAAGTCGCTGGGGCTGGGCGCGGCGGACTTCATTCCCAAGCCGTTCAAGGTCAAAGAGCTGTTCGCCCGCATCGAAGTCCAGCTGCGGCTCGGCCGGGCCCTGGCACAGGCCCGCGATGAGGCCCGCAGCCGGCTCGCGATGGTCGAGATCCTCCACGAGATCACCGATTCGCTCAAGCCGGACGAGATCTACCACATCCTGGTGCGGCGCGTCGCGCGCGCGCTCAACATCTCGAAGTGCTCCATCGTGCTGGCCGCCTCCGGCGACCGCACGGGAATGGTCGTGGCCTCCTTCGAAAACCCGATGCTGCGCAACCTCGAGATCACGATGGGGCGCTACCCGGAGATCGAGCGCGCGTTGGTCAGCGGGAAGCCGGTGCTGGTGGCCGACGTGGCGACCGATCCGCTGTACGAGGCGGAGCGCCTCCGGTGGCGCACCGAGGGGATCGTCGTGCCCACCCGCTCGGCGGTCGCGGCGCCGTTCAGCATGCGGGACCGGCAGGTGGGCGTGTTCTTCCTGCGCACCACCGAAGCGGATGCTCCGCTCACGCCGGCCGACGCCCAGTTCGCCGAGTCGGTCATCGACGCCGCGGTGGCCGCGATCGAGAAAGCGTACGATTTCGAGACGGCGGTCCTCGACAGGCGGCGCTTCGAGCAGCTCGCGTCGACCGACGCGCTGACCGGGACGCTGAACCGCCGGGCCCTGGCCGAAGCGCTCGCGACCGAGTTGGACCGGGCGCGCCGCTACAATCTCTACCTCAGCGTCATGCTGGCGGACCTGGACCGGTTCAAGCAGGTCAACGACCAGCGCGGCCATCTGGCGGGCGACGCGGTGTTGCGGCAAGTTGGAGAGTTGCTGCGCCACGAAGCTCGCTCGGTGGACATCGTCGCGCGCTATGGGGGCGAAGAGTTCGTCGTCGTGATGCCCGAGACCATGCTGCGCGGCGCCTTGGTATTCGCGGAGCGGGTGCGCAGCAAGATTGCGGGGCACGACTTCGCCCCGGTCGGCGAAGATCCGCTGCAGCTGACGGTCAGCATCGGGCTCGCGGGCTTCCCCAATGAGCGCGTCACCAGCGCCGACAGCTTCATCGCGCTGGCGGACCAGGCCCTCTACCGAGCGAAAGACGAAGGCCGCAACCGGGTACGCGAATGAGCCAGCGACGCTGTCCGAAGTGCAAGACCGTCTATTCCGATGCCGCCCGATTCTGTCCCAAGGACGGGTCGATGCTGGTGGACGTCCAGGGCGCTCCGCCCGCGACACCGAGGACGCCGGTCGGCAGCGCCACGGCCGTCCGGACTCCGCCGCTCAAGCCCCCGCCCAGCCTGGACCGCGCGTCGACGCTCTCCAACCAAATGCTCGACGCCCGCTATCAGGTGATGAAAAAGCTCGGCGAGGGCGGTATGTCCTACGTCTACCTCGCCAAGGAGATTTCCAGCGACCAGGAAGTGGCGATCAAGGTCCTCTCGCCCAAGCTGGCGAGCGACAAGAGCTCCGTGGAGCGGCTGCGGCGGGAAGCCGGTCTCGCGATGCGACTCGACCACCCCAACGTCTGCCGCATTCTCCGCCTCGGGGAATCGGAGGACGGCCTGATCTACCTGGTGATGCCGTTCCTCCACGGCGAGCTGCTGTCGGACCGCGAGGTCCGGGGCGGCCCGATGGACCTCGCCGCCGGGCTGTCGATTCTGCGCCAGGTCTGCGCGGGCCTGCATCACGCCCACGACCTGCAGATCGTGCACCGCGACTTGAAGCCCGAAAACATCATGCTGGTCCCCAATGAGGACGGCTCGGACCGCGCGGTGGTCATGGATTTCGGCCTCGCCAAGGAGCGGCGCGCCGATCCCTCGATCGCCAAGCTCACGGCGACCGGCATCATCCTCGGCACGCCGGAGTTCATGAGTCCGGAGCAGATCCGCGGGAAGGTCCTCGACGCCCGCTCCGACGTCTACGCCCTCGGCATCGTGGCGTTCGAGATGTTCACCGGCAAGCTGCCGTTCCAGGGCCGCAACGCCCAGGAGATGATGATCGCCCGGCTGCGTGGCACCCCGACGCCGATCCGGACCGTCCGCCCCGATCTCCCCGCGGGCCTCGAGAAGGCGATCAGCAAGGCGCTGGAGACCAATCCCGAGAACCGGTTTCCCACGACCGTCGCGTTCGCCGAGGCCCTGTCCGAGGGGGAGGGTGCCGGCGGCGCTGGAGGGCTGTTCGGCAAGCTCAAGGAGCGACTGAGATGATCACCGCGCTGCTCGCCTGGTCGGCACTGGCCGCGCAGGCGCCCGCTCCCGCCCCGGACAGCCAACCCGTTACGGCCATCCGGGCCGGGACGCTGATCGACGGCACCGGAGCGGCCCCCGTCAAGAACGCGGTGATCCTGATCCGGGGCGATCGCATCACCGCGGTCGGTCCTGACGTGGCGATTCCGCGCGGTGCGACCGTGATCGACCTCTCGGGCGCAACGGTGCTGCCCGGATTCATCGACGCCCACGTTCACCTCGCCGGCCATACCATCGGCGACGGTGACTGGCAGCACGCCGGGCTCACCGATTTGCCCGGCCAGCTCGCGCTGCTCGGCGCCGCGCACGCCCAGGAGACGCTCGAAGCGGGGTTCACCACCGTGCGCGTGGTCAGCACGGCCTATTTCAACGACCTCGCCTTACGCAACGCCATCAACGCCGACTGGATTCCGGGACCGCGGATTCTCGGGGCAGGCATCTCGTTCGGGATCACGGGCGGACACTGCGACGACGAGGACGGGCTGCGTCCCGACGCCACCGGGCACGAATCGGGGATCGCCGACGGTGTGGCGAACGGAGTGGATGAGGTGCGCGCCGCCGTGCGCTACATGGTGAAGTACGGCGCCGACGTCATCAAGATCTGCGCGACCGGCGGGGTCCTGTCAGCCACCGATTCGGTCGGCGCGCAGCAGTATACGGAAGAGGAGATGCGGGCTATCGTCGAGACGGCGCGGATGCTGTCGCGGCGGGTGGCGGCGCACGCCCACGGCACCGCGGGGATCAAGGCCGCCGTCCGGGCCGGCGTCACCTCGATCGAGCACGGCTCGATACTGGACAGCGAGGCGGTCGCCTTGATGGTGCAGCACGGGACGTGGCTTGTGCCCACCCTCATGGCGGGCGAGCAGGTGTCGCTGCTCGCCCAGGCGGGCCGCCTCCCGCCGGCGATCGCCGCCAAAGCGCTCGCCATCGCCCCGCGCATGCAGGCGTCGTTCCGCCTCGCGCTCCAGGCCGGCGTGAAGATCGCCCTGGGGACCGATGCCGGGGTCTTCCGGCACGGACGCAACGGCCACGAGTTCACCCTCATGGTGCGCTACGGCATGACGCCGATGCAGGCGATCCAGGCCGGCACGCTGTCGGGCGCGACGCTGCTGGGCCGCGAGGCGGACGTGGGGAGTCTCGTCCCCGGAAAGCTCGCCGATGTGGTCGCCGTGCAGGGCGACCCGATCCAGGACGTGAGCGTGCTCGAGCACGCGGCGTTCGTGATGAAGGGCGGAGTCGTCTTCAAGCGGGACGGCCAGGTGGTGGGACGGAGCGCGGCCGGCGTGCCGTGACCGCGGGATGAAGCGCTTCCTCGCCTTCGATCCACCCGAATACGTCTCCTGGCAGCCCACCCCGGCGCTGGTCCGCGCCTTCCGTCAGACGATCGAGCAGCACCCCGAGCGGGCGGCCCTGGTCGCCGGCCTCTCCCGCGACGGCAGGCGCGACTTGTACGCCGGCCTGCTGCGGACGCGGCTCCACGACGTCACGCTGAAACGCTGGGTCCGCACTGGCGTCATCTCCAAGGCCTGGCTGGGCACGGGCGAAGAGGCGGTGACCGTCGGCCCGGTGCACGCACTGGAGCGCGACCGCGACGTCGTCGCCCCGATGATCCGGAATGCCGGAGCGGTCGTCGAGATGGGGATCCCGATCGCCCAGGCGTTGCGCGCCTACCTGGCCACGGCCGACTCGCCGTCGGCGGGCCGCGACCTGCACGTCGGCGACCTGCGCTCGGGGGTCCTGCAGCCGATTTCCCACGTCGGCGATGTGGTCCCGGTGATCGCCGGGATCGCCCTCACCTTCAAGATGCGCAACGAACCCCGCGTAGCCCTCACCTGGGTCGGCGATGGCTCCACCAAGACCGCTACTGCGCACGAAGGGACGAACTTCGCCGCCGTGCAGCGGCTGCCGGCGATCTTCATCGTACAGAACAATCAGGTCGCCCTGGGGACGAAGCTCGAGCAGCACCATCTTCCCGGAACCTTCAAGGATTGGGCGGCATCCTACGGAGTGTGGGGGCTGGAGTTCGACGGCAACAACGTGCTCGACGCGTGGGCGGCGACGCGCCTGGCGGCGGAGCGCTGTCGCGCCGGCCAGGGTCCGGCCCTACTCGTGGCCGAGACCTTTCGGATGGGCGGCCACGCGACCCACGATGAGCGCGAGGCGCGGGAGATGTTCCCGGCCAGTCTGTTCGGCGAGTGGGGGAAGCGCGACCCGATCGGGCAGTACGAGGAATACCTCAAAGAAGACGGCTGGACCGCGCAGCAGCTCGGCGAGGTCGAGGCCGTGGTGACGGCGGAGGTCGAGCGCGCGGAGCAGGAAGCGGTGGGGAGCCGGGAACGGATGCCGCCGGGGGAGAGCGCGATCCCGGGGGTCTATGCGAACGGACGGTAGCGTGGTGCGGTACGAAACGGCGCACCAAGGGTTCGCCCAGGAAGGCGACTCGGCGTTTTTCCGCGGGATCCACGAGTATTATCGGGTGTACCGGGACTCCACCAGCAGTTTGACGCCTTGAGGAGGTCGGGA
>Ga0307281_10000041_pt1 | contig 27150 bp, 23 predicted proteins | sample ER_DNA_120_FD_194486 | JGI IMG/M metagenome (GOLD analysis project Ga0307281, IMG submission 194486) | Bulk soil microbial communities from the East River watershed near Crested Butte, Colorado, United States - ER_DNA_120 | ecosystem: Environmental > Terrestrial > Soil > Floodplain | place...
GTCGCTCGGGTGGCGCTTGATGATCTCCCACTCCTCGGGCATCAGCTCGCGCGGGCTGCGGACGATGAGGTCGCTTACCTTGATCATGCCGATGTCGCGCAGCGCGGTTCCGTACATGAGGTCGCGTACATGCTCGGCCGGGTAGTGCATGCGCTGGGCGACGATGTAGACGTAGTTCGAGATCAGATTCGTGTTGCCGCGCGCCAGCGTGTTTTCCTCGATGAGGGACATCAGCGTCTGCACCACGCCGAGGGTGCGCTCGTTCTCCTCTTCGAAGCGCGCCATGCTTTCGTAGGCGACCGCGGCCTGGTGGATCAGGATCTTCAGGAAGTCGATGGCACCCGGGTCGAGCTCGCTCTTGATGGGCCGGCCCAGCAGCAGAATACCGCGCACGTCGCCGCGCACGATGAACGGCGCCACGTACGTGCAGCCCAGGGCGAGCAGCGGCGCTTTCACGTCGTCTCCAAAGGGCGACTTCTCCACCGCCAGCACCTCGACGGTGCTGCCCCACTTCTCGAGCCGCAGTTGCGAGCCCGACAGGGCGAAGCCGCGCATCTCGCCCGGCTCGATGCCCTTCATGGATACGGGAACGAAATAGTTGCGGTTCTGCTCCAGGAACACCGCGCTCTCGACACCCACCTGCGCGATGGTCGTGAGCAGGAATGCATCCAGCAGCGCCTTGCGCTCGCGCAGCCGGTAAAAATCGGCATTGATCGAGAAGAGCGTGTTGTACTGGACGATTTTTTTCTGGAGCTCGCGTGGATCCGCGCTTGTGCCTTCCGCATCCGGCGCGAACGTCGTTGCCGGCTCGGCCCGGCGCGCGGGCTCGGGTGCCGGCCTGTGTTGGGCGTGCGAGCCAGCCGGCTTCGCCTTGGGCTCGTCGTGCGGTTGCGAATGTCGTGACGGCGCCTGCGCCGCGTGTTCCGCTTTTGCGCGCTCGGCGGCCCTTACACGCTCATCGGCGGCCTTCGCGCGCTCGGCAGTCTTGGCGTGCGACTCGGCCGGCTTCGGCGGGGCCTGCGCTTTGGCGTCCTCGTCGGAGTCGGTCGCAGTCGCGTCCTCTTCCTCGGCGGGGCCGTCACCAAGCTTGAGAATGTCGTCGAGGGTTTCGCTGCTTAGGAGCGCCTCGTCGCCGTCGAGCTCGGGCTCGATCGTCGCCTGAGGGGCGAGCACCCTGGCGATAATGGCGGGAATGCCATCGTCGAGGCCCTCGGCCACGACGATGCGCGGAGCGTCTTCTTTCTTCAGAAACTTGAGTACGGTGCGCGTCGCGCCGACAAATCCAAGCGCGAGGCGGCCCTGGGATGCTTCTTCGCGGATGATGCGAGCGCATCCTCCGCCCAATGATTCGAGCTCGGAAACCTCAAACAGAACGCGGGCGAGTCCCCGCCGGTTGCACTCGGCGAAGATGCGTTCCAGTACGGCCTTCTCGTGGAAGCCGAGAGTCCCTGTGATCTTGAAAACGGTGACGCCCGGGTCGGGCGACGAGAGTTTCTCGATCCTGGTTTTCGGTGGCATGAGGGACTCCCGGCGAAACTTGCGAACGCCACATCACTGTTGTGACGCCGCGGGCACTGAGGGTCCAGGTCGTTACACGACCTCTTGCGCCAGCCACTTGTCGAGGACGCTCTTGAGGAACCTCCACTCGCTGCCCACCTTCTTCGCCGGGATCTTGCGTTCCTTGGCGAGGCGGCACACGGTCTTCACGTGCATCTTGAGGTACTCGGCCGCTTCAACGGACGTCATGACAACATCCTGGTCTTCGGCACCACCAATCACGATGCTCGAGTAGTCGGTGTCTCTCCACTTGCTCATCTTGCCCCATCCTTCTGGTTGGTAGAGGGTACTCGCCTGAGAACCCACCCTGATTTATGGCCAATACAGCACGAAGCGTACCAACGACATCCCATCGAAATTTCAACGGGTTAGCTCACTTTGCTGGGTGTCCGGGCCCAGCCGGGCGGGCATTCTGCACCTTCCGACGCCGTTTATCGCAATTCCAGGGCGGCGGCGAACGCAACAAGTCAGCGTGCGGCGCTCAGATAGCCCGACAAGTTCGACGCGACCTGGTTGGCCGAAAGCGGCTTGCTGAGGTAGCCCGCCGCGCCCAGCTTTTCGACCAGCAGGTCGGCGGTCTTCCCGGACTGCGACGTGGTGACCAGGACCGGAATTTCCTGCCCGGCTTCGCGCAGACGATCAACGATCCTCTTGGCCGCCATGGTCGGGATCCGGAACTCGCTGATGATCACGCGCGGCGCATGGGCCATGATCAGGCTGAGCGCCTCTTCCACGTCGCTGGCGAACGACGCGCGGATGTGCTGGCGGCTCAGGATGTCGTTCAACGTCGTGCGCGTGGTCTCGCTCTGCTCGATGACCAGCACCTCGATGCCGCCATCACCACCGTTGCGCGCGTCATCGTTCTCACGCAATGCGTACGTCGCGTCCGGATTCACGCGCAGGGGCGGCGCCTCGCGGCGCTCCGCGACGGGCACCGGTTCGGCATTGAGCGTGCCCGTGATCGCGAGATAGGTGCGAAGAATGTCGCCCGCATCCAGGAGCGGTATGCGGCGTCCATCGACGCGCACCACGTCATGCGGATTTCCCTTCCACACCGGAATCGTATCGCCCAGCACGACGCCGGTCTTGTGCACGCCTTCGCCCGGCACGTAGAACGCGACCGCCTTCTCGAGCAGGCCCAGCACGGCGATGTGCGTCCCGCCGGTCGGCGCTTCCGGAAAAATGGCGTCCAGGCTCAGGAGCGGAACCCGGCGCGTGTCGAGTGCCACATACTCTCCATAGGAGTCTTCCCGCCGCGTGGCGGTCTGGACCGGGATCACGTCGACGATTTGCACGCCCCGCGCCGCCATCCATGTCCCGTTCTTCTCCCACATCCACAGCGCCTCAGCCTGCGTTGTGGTGGGAAGTGTGAACTCGAAGCGCGCCTGCCTTCCGCCGTTGGGTTCGACCGCGAGCATCCCATGGTGCTCGCGCAATGTGCGCACGACGTGGCGCAGTCCCGGATAGAACGCAACCTGATCGTCATGATCGAGCTTGGAGTCGGAGAGGAAATTTTCGCCGTTGTCGCGGAGCGACCAGTGCAGTGCACCGTACTTCTCGCAGCAGTCGATGTCGATCTCGAGCGCAGGTTCGTCGCAGCGCTCGAACACGTCGCTGACCATGGCGTGCAGGACCCAGTAGGCGGCCGGCAGGAGCGCGGCCTCCACCTCGGCGTCGGAGGCGCGCAGGCGGATCTGCAGTTTGCGCCCCGTGCCGCGCACGAGCTCGCGCGCGAAGTCGGTGAGCGCCGTTTCGAGCGGCGCCACGTCGCACTTGGGCGTGATGACGGTTTCCTCCACCGTGGCGACGATCCGGTCCATCGCCTGCGCGTAGAACTCGATCGTGCCCAGGCCGCGCCGCAGATCCTCGATGGTGATGGTGTCCGCGGTGCGCGACTGCCACGGATCCGACGACACGGCCGCCAGCACGCGCTCGCACGCCGCCGCCAGCTCGGCCGCGACACGCCCGAGGCGTTCCGGATCGACGGTGCCTTCCGCCCGCGCGGGGCGGACGGGCTCGGCGGTCTCGCACTCCTCGCGCAGGATGTCGACTTCCTCCATCATCGCGAGGACACCCTCGACCGGAACCGAGTTGCGTCCCGCTTCCCCGCCGGAGAGTTCGTGACACGACGCGAGCAGCTCCTGCTTCTCGATCAGCTCGAACACGAGCTGCGCGAGGCGATCGTCCCACGGCAGGCGCCGGGAACCATGGATCGTCAGGAGCTGGCCGAAGGATTCGAGCAGGCGGGACCATTCCTCGAAGCCCACGACGCTCATCGTGCCCGCGAGCATGCGCACGCCGACCTTGCAGCGTTCGAGCACGGCTTCGGGCGCGGGGTGTCCGGCCGTACACGCCAGGAGCTCGCAGAGCGTCTCGCACTGGGAGCGAACCTGGCGGGCAAACAGGGTGCGACTGTCGAGGGACACCGGTTTTCGTTCTCCTACATGGTCTGGACGCAATCGATGGCGCCCAGCGCGTACAGATCAACCGCGTCAGCGTCGGGATCGAGCGTCGCCGTGGCTGCCGTCTCGGCCTCCACCGCGTTCGCCACCCGCGGCGCCGCGGCGCGGGGCGCCGGCGCGGTGGCGCGGTCGATACGCTGTGACGAGACCGTGGGACGCGGTCCAGTGAGGAACCCGTCGCAATCCGACGGGGTCTCCTTCGTCGCCGCGGTCCGGGCCGGCTGTTCTTCTTCGGCGCGTTCTTCCGAGAGATCCCAGCGCTTCTCCTGGTGGCCGTCGACGACAAAGCGATCATCGGTTTCTTCGATGTTGTTCGCGGGCGGATCGGCGAAGAAGCGTTGTTCTTTCTCGAAGCCGGGGATGTCCGCGAACGAGATGTCTTCCGAAGCATCGCCTCCGAACATCCCGGCGTTGCTGCGCGCGACGAGGTCCTCGTCGCCATTGCGCGCGCCGAGCGCCGGCGTGGCGCTGGCCTGGGCCGTATCCAGATCGACCGCCGCGGACGGGGCGTCGTTCCTGACCGCCGGACGCGTGTCGGCGGAAATGCCGGCCACGCGCTCGAGCGAGCGCAGGTGTTCGTTCATCGCAACGGCGCGTTCGCCCCACAGTTGCACGCGATTGGCGACGTTGGCGGCCGCGGCCGTCGTATCCGCCGGTGCTTTCCGGGAACCGGCGCCGGCAAGGAGCTCCTTGAGGGCGGGCGCCGTCTCGCTCCAATGACGGGCCACGGCATTGAAGCGCGTGGCGAGCGTCTTGAGTTCTTCCGCTATCTTGATGTTGTCCGCCTCGGAGCCTCCGCTGACCAGGAGCGCGGATCCAATGGCGACGCGCTTGGTCTCTTCACCGAGCGTGCCCAGCGCGTCAGCCACGGCGTCGATTCGTTTCTGGACTGCGGCGGCATTGCCGGCGGGCTTCGCCGCGCCGTCATCGAGCTGGCTTCGCAGCGCGACGACCGCCGCCTCCACATCGCGAGCCCCGGAGCTGCATGCGGCGACGTCCTGGCGCAAAGCGTCGATGGTCGAGCGCAGTGAATTGCGCAGATCCTGGAGGGCTTCCGCCGAAGTGTCGGTCGCCGGCGCGGCCGGCGGCATGCTGGCAAAGAACCGGCGCAGCGAGCGCTCGATCTGCCTGATCTCGGGAATGGTGAGGGCGATCTCCTTCGGAAAATTGTCGCGGCCCGCATCGATGGCGTCTGCGAGATTGATGCACTCGGAGGCCAGGGTCGGGCGGTCTTCGGGACGCACCTGCGGGGACGCTGCCGCCGGCTTCTTGTCGCGCTCACTGTGCTGCCTCTCCATCGCGGCCACCCGGTGCTTGACGCCCATCAGGAACTCCCGGAGCTCGGGATGGCTTTTGAGCCGGTCCGCAATGTCTTCCGTCTCGAGATCATCGATACTCTTGATCGACTTCAGCAGCTGCTTGTATTCCACTCCCGAGTCGACATAGGTCTTGTAGCGGCGCACAGCGCCGGCCACGAGCACGTAGGCTCCGAAGGCAAGCAATGACGTGAGAAGGAGCAGCGGCACCATTTCTTCGATGAACGCGCCGAGGTGGAACGTCCAGGTGGTGGGCGAGAGGCCGCCAACCTTGATCCAGTGCCACGTGACCCCAAAGGTCCCCGTGATGAAGTAGCTCACGCCGAGCGCGGTGACAACCAGCAGCAGGGCGACGAGAAAGCCGACCTTCCACGGAGAAGTGAGCTTGGGCTTCTTGCGATCCACGATGTGCTCCTTGAGTTTGATCGGTTCGCAACTGCGATGTTCGGGGGCGCAGTGCGCGGGAGGCCGTCACGCAAGGAACATGCCGGGTGGCATGCACGAACTGCCACCCGGGTGGATCGGGCAAATCAAAAAGCGAGAATGGAATAGAGGGCTGAAAAGGCGGAAGCAGACGGGTGCCGCGCGTGCAGATTGCACGCTGTCAACACCCCTTGCGTTGCTTTTTCGGGAGTGAGTATCTACTAGCCGGCCTTGCGAAGAAGCGTCTTGTACAACGCGACTTTCCGGTCCTTGAAGAGATCGTTGTTGGGCGTCACGGTCTTGTCGAGCGCCTCGTTGAGATCGACCTCGACCACCTTGAGTGACTCGCTGCGTTCGCTGGCCTGCGCGAGCACTTCGCCCTTGGGCGTGACGATCTGGCTCTTGCCCGTGAACGTGAGGGAAATATTGCCGCGCTTCTCCAGGCCGATGCGATTCGCCGTCACCGAAAACACCTTGTTCTCGAGCGAGCGCGTGCGCATGGCGTCCTGGCACCACGGGAGCACCAGGTTCGACGGATGGCAGATCACCTGCGCGCCTTCGAGAGCGAGAATGCGCGAGACCTCGGGGAAGAACCAGTCGAAGCAGATCATCATGCCGACCTTGCCACCTTCGACGGGATACGCGTTGAACGAGCGCGTGCCCGGCTGGAAGAACAGCTTTTCGCGGTCGAAGAGGTGCGCCTTCTGGTACACCTCGATCTTTCCCTTCGACGTGATCAGCACCGACGAGTTGAAGAATTTCTTGTTCTTCGCCTCGGCCATGCCGAATACGAGATTCAACCGCTGGGCGACAGCCACTTTCTTGAGCTCGGTGACCGTGAACCCGGTGGCGGTGGATTCCGCGAGCTCGTGAACTTCCTCGATGTTGCGGAAGAGATAGCCGGTGTTGAAGAGCTCGGGGAGGACGACGGTGGCGTCATTGAGACCGACCAGCATCGACTTGGCGGCGCGGACGTTCTCCTTGACGCGGCCGAACTGGGGCCGCAGCTGCAGAAAACCGATTTTCACACATTACCCCCTCGTGCGATCGCGAGCGCTCCCCTATGGGCAGGCACCCTGGTGCGATCGATGCGCGCATCCGGCTGAAAACACAGAATTTAGGGGTTCGCGCCGGTCGCGCATGCTGGCATTATACCCGAAATTTCCAGTGGACCGAAGCGGAATCCCGGCACCCGGGGGGATTGCCATCGTTCACCAATAAGTGTCAATAGGACAATCCCTTGGTCTGCGGACCGCCGCGGCCGGCATTATCTTTCCGGCAGAGAGTGACGGACAACCGGGAACGGGCGTTGGCGTCCCGGCGCGACAAATTGCGTGGCATGGGCTTTGCTGCCCGAGGGTGGCCGCACATCGATCGGGTACGCACTCGCAGCAGGAGGAATTGCAGCACGATGGAAGGCGGGAACCATATCACCCTGGGTCCGGGCGGTACGCGCGAAGTCGAACCCACGTTCTTCTTCATGATGAACTGCCTGCTCTACAGCCGTCTCGAATCCGGCAACCCGTCCAACCAGACCTGCTACGACGAGGACGTCAACGTCTACCTGGCGAACCTGCTCACGTCGTTCATGAATCCGGAGCATCATGAGCGGACGCGGAAGTACCTGTCGCGCTATGACAGCGATCTGTTCGACAAGGTGCAGCGCTCGTCCGACGTCCGGCTCAAGTACACCATCTACAAGACCAACGCCGATTTCCTGCTCATCTCGATCGGCATCTTCCACAACGCGGACGCGGCACGGCCCGGATCCAAGGACGCTTTCCTGCGCGACAACGAAGAGGTCTACGTCGGCCGCGCCAAGGCGTACTACCAGTTCGCGTATTCATACAGCCAGCACATGTTCCGCAAGGCGACGGCCATCTCGGAGGTGCTCGAGAAACTCTCGCGCGGTTTCGAGCAGTACGTGCAGATCCTGAGTCACATGCGCGGCGAGTACTTCAACATTCTCGAGCGCCTGTCGACCGGCGAGGTGTACCACCTCGAGCGGTCGGTGGACCGCTTCGAGAGCGGGCGCGAGCTGCGAGCACTCCAGGATCAGTTCCTGGACATGTACTCTGAGTACCTGAAGGCGAAGGATCCCGAACTGAAGGCGAAGCTGCGGGACCTGGCGAAGCAGATTCAGAAACTCGACGAGAGCTTCCGCTTCACGATGGATCAGATGTAGGCGCGGGCGCGTTCTCCGAAACCACGGCCAGCTGCGCGCCGCCCGCGTTTCTCTCCACGAACTTCGTCACCAGATCGAACACCTGCTCCCTGGACTCGCCGCGCGTAACCACGTGCGATCCGGTCGGCAGCAGATGAATCTCCGTGTCCGCATTGCGCGCATGCCGCTTGAGATACTTGAGCCCCTTCGGGGAGAGATGGGTGTCGTCGTTGGCCTGGATCGCCAGGAGCGGCATTTCGATGGGCCGTCCGTTCTTGCGCGTATAGTCCATGGCCTTCAGCACCTCGCCGTTCCAGCCCGCGAAATGATGGAAGAGGGTGGGCGTGACCATGCGCACGACCTGGAGAAGACGCGCCTTGATGCTCATGCGCGGATAGAGCGCCGGAGCCAGCAGGATCATTCCCTTCACCGGCGAACGGTCGGCCAGCATCAACGTGACGGCGCCGCCCAGACTCAGCCCGCATACGAACGCCGCCGGTGAGCTGGCGGCCGTGACCTCGATCGCCACCTGCGCCTGCGAGACCCAGCCTTCCCACGAGCGCGCGTGGCTTCGTGTTCCGACGACTCCGATGCGCGGGCAATACACGGAAATGCCGTGCGCATGCAGATACGTGCCCAGGTCCCGCATCTCGGCGGGAGTGCCGGTGGAACCATGCAGCAGAAGCACGAGCGGCGTTTCCGTGTCGTGCAGAAAGAGAAAGCTGCGATCGTCGCGCGCGACGTGCTGCGCCTTGTCGAACTCGAAGTGCTGGAGAAAATGCGCGCGCAGGAGCTCGCGGCGCTGGCGCGCCGATTCGGGCGCCTTCTTCAGCGCCCCGTTGATCTCCCAGATGGTGCGATTGATCTGTCCGTGCCAGGTCATGCTCAGCTTCTCAGCCGGTAATTCGGCGCTTCCTTGGTGATGATGACGTCATGCGGGTGGCTTTCGCGCAACGCGGCCGCCGTCACCATCATGAAGCGGCCCTCTTTCCTGAGGTCATCGAGCGTGCGCGTGCCACAATAGCCCAGCCCCGCGCGCAGCCCGCCGATGAGCTGGAAGATGGAATCGGCCACGCGGCCCTTGTACGGCACGCGGCCTTCGATGCCTTCGGCGACGAGCTTGGAGTCCTCGACCACGTCATCCTGGCCGTAGCGATCCTTGCTGCCTTCCTTCATCGCCTCGATCGAACCCATGCCGCGGTACGACTTGAAGCTGCGGCCTTCGAAGAGAACAATCTCGCCCGGCGTCTCGTCGGTGCCGGCAAACAGGCTTCCGATCATGACCACGTCCGCGCCGGCCGCGATCGCCTTCACGATATCGCCGCTGAACTTGATGCCGCCGTCCGCGATGAGCGGTATGCCCGCCTTCGCGGCCACACTCGCGCAGTCCATGATGGCGGTGATCTGCGGAACGCCGGCGCCGGCGACGACGCGCGTGGTGCAGATGGCGCCGGGGCCCATGCCCACCTTGATGCCGTCCACGCCGGCCTTGATGAGATCCCGCGCTGCCTGCGCGGTGGCAATGTTGCCGGCGATCACCTGCAGCGAGCGATGGCGCTTCTTCACCTTGGCGATCGTATCCATCACGTTCTGCGTGTGGCCGTGCGCGGTGTCGATCGCGATCACGTCCACGCCCGCATCCACGAGCAGATCCACGCGGTGCAGCGCGTCCTTGCCCACGCCCACCGCGGCTCCCGTGCGCAGGCGGCCCCGCGTGTCCTTGCAGGCGTTGGGGAAGTCGAGCTTCTTCTGGATGTCCTTGACCGTGATGAGGCCGCGCAGCCGGTTCTTCGAGTCGACCACCGGCAGTTTCTCGATGCGGTGTTCGTGAAGGAGGCGCTTGGCGTCCTCCATCTTGATCCCGACGGGTGCCGTCACCAGGCCCTTCGAGGTCATGAGATCGCGGACGGGAATGGAATCGTCTTCGTTGAAGCGCAGGTCACGCGCGGTGAGGATGCCCACCAGCACGCCGCTCTTGTCGGTGATCGGAACCCCGGAGACGCCGTACTTGCGCATGAGCGACTTTGCATCGCGCACCAGGTGCCCGGGCCCGAGTGTGATCGGGCTCGAAATCACACCGCTCTCGCTGCGCTTCACCAGGTCCACGTGTTCCGCCTGCCGCTCCGGCGTCATGTTCTTGTGAATAAACCCGAGACCGCCGGCGCGCGCGATGGCGATCGCAAACGCGGCTTCCGTCACGGTATCCATGGCGGCCGACACGATCGGAATGTTGAGCCGGATCTTCTTGGTGAGGCGCGTGGAAACGTCGGTGTCAGCGGGTAAAAAAGCGGATCGGGCGGGGACGAGCAGAACGTCGTCGAACGTGATCCCCGTCCCGATGATCTTATCGGGCATCGAAGCTGGCCTCCGGGTTAATTGAGCGAATTTACCACGGTTACGCCCCCGCGCGCAAGGCGGCCCTCCCGCAGCATACAGGGCCCGCGCACCCACATCCCAACCTCGCACAACCGCGAGGACGTGAGACAACGCCCGAGCCCGAGCGGCGGCGCGAGGACCGACGTGCGCCCGCGTATCCAGGCGAGAACATCACGGCCCGGGATCGCGTTCGACGACGTTCTGCTCTGGTGGAGAGGGGGTGAAATGGGGGGAAACAAGAAGGCCCGGCCGATGGGCCGGGCCTTTCGTTCGCCGGGGAGACCCCGGAATCGACTAAAGGTCCGAGGGCTTGAGCGTCTTGCGCTTGTTCGCCTTCGCGCGGTCGCCCGCGTCCTTGATGATCATACGGACAGCCTTGTCCAGTGCCGGGTAGAAGTCGCTCGACACGTTGTAACCCTTCGCGGCGGCCTTGGTCCGGGTCTTCGAGATGATGAGCTCGGCACCGGCGGCCTTTTTCGCAGCTTTTGCCATTTCGGAATTCCTCCCAAATAGTGTGTTAACGTCGAAAAACGGGCTTTGGAGAGCCTCTTTCGCGTTCGGTCTATCAGGTGCCGAAAATCCTGTCAAACACAAAATCGCGCGGGAAGGCCAGAATCGGGCATCCCGGGCTATTTTCTTTTGGCGGCCTGCCGGCGCCCGCTCTCCCGCGGCGGCACCTTCGGCAGCGTGATGCCGGTCTGCTTCTGGTATTTGCCCTTCTTGTCGGCGTAGGACACGAGGCACTCCTCGTCGCTCTCGAAGAAGAGCACCTGTGCTATGCCCTCGTTGGCGTAGATCTTCGCGGGCAGCGGCGTCGTGTTGGAGATTTCGAGCGTCACGAAGCCTTCCCACTCGGGTTCGAACGGCGTCACGTTGGTGATGATGCCGCAGCGCGCGTACGTCGATTTGCCCACGCAGATGGTGAGCACGTTGCGCGGAATGCGGAAGTATTCGACGCTGCGGCCGAGCGCGAAGGAATTGGGCGGGATGATGCAGACGTCGCCCTTGAGATCGACGAACGAGCGCGGATCGAAGTTCTTGGGATCGACCACCGTGCTGTTGATGTTGGTGAAGATCTTGAACTCGTCCGCGATGCGGATGTCGTAACCGTAGGACGAGACGCCGTAGGAAACGGCCCCGTCTTTCACCTGCGCATCGGCATAGGGCTCGATCATCCGGTGCTTCTTCACCATGCGCGCAATCCACTTGTCGGGCTTGATTGACATGCGTCCTCTCCGTTGGTTGGGGATTGAATCAGTCGTCGCGGCGTGCGACCAGCGCGCGAAACTCGGCGGCGCGCGCGGGATCGGTCTTGAATGCGCCCAGGAGCGCCGTGGTCACCACGTCCGCGTTCGTCTGCTCCACGCCGCGCATCGCCATGCACAGGTGGCGCGCTTCCAACTGCACCGCGACGCCGTGCGGCTTCAGGTGCACCCTGATGTCATTGGCAATGTCGTGGGTCATGCGTTCCTGCACCTGCAGACGGCGCGCGTGCACGTCGACGAGGCGCGCAAATTTCGAGAGCCCCGCGATCCTGCCCGAAGGCAGATACGCGATGTGACACTTCCCGAAGAACGGAACCAGGTGGTGTTCACAGATGCTGAAGAAATCGATGCCGCGCACCACCACGACACCGTCGTGCGCCGCCTCGAAGGTTCCCTCCGAGAACACCTCGTGCGCGTTCGCCTGGTAGCCGCGCGTGAAAACGCGCCACGCCTCCGCCGCGCGCTCCGGGGTCGCTTCCATGCCGCCCTTGGCCTCGCGGCCCAGGGCGGACATGAGGCTGCGGATCGCATCCTCGATCGGATCGGATGATTTTTGTTTTTGCCGTGTCGCCATCTTCATGCCGCCGTTCGAAAGGGAATCAATGCCCCGCGAGCCATCGTTCCGCGTCCAGCGCGGCCATGCAGCCCATGCCGGCCGCGGTGACCGCCTGGCGATAGACATGGTCGGTCACGTCGCCCGCGGCGAACACACCGGGAATATTGGTGCGAGTCGTGCCGGGCTCGACGATGAGATATCCGCCTTCGTCCATGTCGAGCTGTCCCGAAAACACCTCGGTGTTGGGCGTGTGCCCGATCGCGATGAAGAGCCCGCCGCAATCGAGCGAGCGTTCCGCGCCGGTCACGATGTCCTTGAGACGCACCGCGCTCACCTTCTGGTCGCCCATCACGTCCGCGACCTCGCTGTTCCAGATGAATTCGATCTTGGGATTCGCGAAGGCGCGGTCCTGCATCGCCTTCGATGCGCGCAGCTCGTGACGGCGGTGCACGACGTACACCTTCGAACCGAACTTGGTGAGAAACGTGGCTTCCTCGAGCGCGGTGTCACCGCCGCCCACCACGACGATCACCTGGTCGCGGAAGAAGAATCCGTCGCAGGTGGCGCACGCCGAGACGCCGTAGCCCTTGAACTTCTCCTCGCCCGGAAGCCCGAGCCAGCGCGCGCTGGCGCCCGTGCACAGAATGAGCGCGCGGGCGCGGAACTCGTCCTTGCCGGCGTACAACGTCTTCACCTTGCCGCCCAGGTCGACGCGATCGATGGTGGCAAACGCGAATCCGGTGCCGAAGCGCGCGGCCTGCTTCTTCATCACTTCCATCAGCTCGGGCCCCATGATGCCGTGCTCGAAGCCAGGATAGTTCTCCACGTCGGTGGTGATGGTGAGCTGTCCCCCGGGCTGGGTGCCTTCGATGACGAAGGGCTTGAGGTCCGCCCGCGCGGCATAGATGGCCGCGGTCAGGCCGGCCGGGCCCGAGCCCAGGATGATGATGTCGCGAATGTCGCTCATGTGAGGATGGACTCTCGCTTTGCGGCGATAAGCTGTGGAATATAGCGTGGTTTCATGCGAAGTCAAGGTTACCCATTGCCCGCCGCAGCCATGAATCTGTAGATTGATGGTACCCCGCGCAAGTTGGCCTTCCCATGATCCTGTATCGATCGGTGTCACGCGCCGCCGCACCCGCCGCCATCATGGCCGCACTGTTCATGGCCTGCGGTGATGACGGCTCAACGCCCGCTCCCGGCGACGGTCCCGACACGCATGCTCCGGAAGCAATCGACGATCTCGGGCTCGCGTATGACGCGCCGGACGACGCCGTCCTCTTCACCTGGACCGCGCCGCACGACGACGGCGGGGATGTGGGTGCGGACCACTACGACATCCGCTACGGCTCCTCGTTCCCGTTCGATTGGGAGCGTTCGACGCGCGTGGCTGACCCTCCGCTTCCCCTGGCCCCTGGCTCCGCGCAGGAGCTGACGCTGGCGAGCCCGGCGCGCGGGCAGGAAATCTATGCGTCGATTCGCACCTTTGATGCCGCGGGCAACCAATCCGCGGCCGGAACTGTTGCGCACGTGCGCGTGCCGGGCTTCTCGTTCGATGCCACGTGTGTCGATGCGCTGACGGCCTCGCCCATCGCGGGCCTCGACGCGTCGATCACGACGCGCACCACGGACCATCTCGTCACCGGGACGGACGGCCGCCTTTACCTTCCCGACGTCGGGGGAGGCACGGTGGGCGTCCTGCTTTCCCGGGGCTCGGCTGCGACGGCGTACCACACCTTCAGCGCTGTCTTTCCGCTCAGTTCAGACATCTCGCAGGTGTTCCCGATCATCCCGTTCCAGGATCCGGAATCAGATCTGTACGCGAGCATTCTGGCGCTCCTGCGGGACGGCCTCTTTTCTCCCGGCGGGGAACGCGTGATCAGGCGGTGGCACAGCTATCCGGTGTCGTTCTACGCGCGGGATTTTGTGAATGTGAACGGGCTCGATTACCGCGCTCTGCTCCAGCAGGCTGCGGACCGGTGGAACACCCGTCTTGGATTCCAGATGTTTGTGCCGACGGTCGCGGATCCGCCGACGGGGATCCTGGTTGAGTTCCTGCCGCGCAGCACGATGGGAAGCGTGAACGGTGTCACGGAGTACTCGCCGGATGCGGATGGGTATCCGGTGCACGACCGGATTCGCATCGTGGATGACATGACGGATGGACCGCGGCTCTACTCGATCTTCATGCACGAGCTGGGACACACGATCCCGCTCGTCCATCTGCCGGTGGGCTTCATCATGTACGGGAGCCAGCCGCTCCCCGACGACATCACGGATGATGAGGTGACCATGGTGCAGCTGCTGCTTGCGCTCCCCAACGGCACCATTCTCGATCGGTACGATCCGAGCCCGCCCACGCCCTGAGCCGGCGCGTTGCCTTCAAAAAAATGCCTTCCCCCCGTTGCGTCGGTCGAGATGCTGCGGGGAGAAACAACATCTCATGTGGAACCCGTGCACACGAGGGGAAGGACGTCTGTCACATTCGACAAGCTTTTGTCGCGACGGTATACGCACCGATTTTATCGTATCTGGCTCGAAAGTCCAGACCGCAATGGCCCCCCCCGGGAGCCCCCTGGAATCAAGGCGCTTGCGCCACCCCGTTGGGCAACGTGCGTTCGAAAAGTTTGTACGCCCGCGTGAGTTCGTCGGTCCAGGACGAGGCGCGCTGGAACGGGTGCCGCTCCACCGGGTAGAGGGTCAGGTTCCAGTCCTCCTTGCCCAGCTCGATCAGGCGCTGGCTCAAACGGATCACGTCCTCGGCCAGTACGTTGTCGTCGCGCAGGCCATGCAGCATCTCGAGGTGGCCTTCGAACCCTTCCGCGAAATAGATCGGCGACGAGATCTTATAGGCTTCCGGATCCGTGACGGGCGTGCCCAGGATCCGCATCGTGTACCAGTGGTTGTAGTGCGCCCAGTCGGTCACCGAGCGCAGCGCCGCACCCGAGGTGATCTCCTTCGGATACTTGAACAGTCCCATCAGCGTGAGGAAGCCGCCGTACGACCCTCCGTACATGCCGATATGCTTTTCAACCACGCCGCGCTCGCTCACCATGTAGCGCGCGCCGTCGACGAGGTCGTCGAGATCGCGCCCGCCCATGTGCTTGAAAATGGCGGTCCGGCAGTCACGGCCGTAACCCGCCGAGCCGCGGTAGTCGATGTTCATCACGGTATAGCCGTGCGCGGCGAGGAAGCAATTGAACATGTATTCGCGGTAGTAGTAGCTCCAGCCGTCGATCACGTTCTGGAGGTAACCCGCTCCGTGAATGAAGATGACGCCGGCACCGTTGGGAGTTGTCCCGAAACGCGTGGGATCGAAGAGGTGCGCCCACACATCCACGCCGTCGGAAGCCTTGAACGTCAAGGTCTCCGGCGCGAGCCAAGGGAAACTGCGGAAAATCTTCGAGGTCGATTGCGTGAACGGGCCGTCGAGTTTTCCACCTGCGAGGTCCAGCAGGTACAACTCGGGCGGCGTGGTCCAGTCGGAGCGCAGCACGGCCGCGCGGGACATGTCTCCCGAGTACACGAACTGGTACACGCCGCGGTTGGGCGTGACCAGCCGGCGGTTCGCCCCGTCGGGGTCCATCGTCCACAGGCGCTGCGAGCCGGGAGCGAGCTCGTTGGAGAGCACGAGCCAGCGATGGCGCCCGGCGTCGAACACCGCGTCGTATACCTCGAAGTTGCCGCGCGTGAGCTGCTCGCGTTTTCCGTCGAGGGTCACGGTGTAGAGGTGCCCCCACTGCTCGGGTTCCGCGATGAAATAGATAGCCGTGCCGTCGGGAAGCCACGACCCGGTCACATCGAAGGAGGGGCCGTCCACCCAGCGCTCGTCTTGCAGATGGTCCAGCACGACGGGCGCCACGGTGCCGTCGGTGGCGCGCTGCGCCGGCGTCGCCGACCAGAAGTAGCGGTCTTTGTATAGAGCCGCAATGCCGCGCACCAGCATCACGTCGTCCGCCGGCGACCAGCCCATCATCTCGAGGTTCATGTCGTCGTCGGACTTGAACCACGCCAGCGAATCCCCCGCCACGTCGACGAACACCAGCTTCGTCTCGTCCTGCGCCTCCCCCACCTTGGTACGCACCTCCTCGGTCTCCGTGTATCCGCTCTCGGTGACGACGAGCGGAATGATCGGTTTGCGCACGCCGGAGGCTTCTTTCGTCAGCAACACGGCGATGAACTTGCCGGTGGGTGACACCAGGCAGCGCGTGATTTCGAAGCCAGCGCCGGTGTGGAGCTTCTTCGGATGCGACGCATCCTTCTTCTTGGGGCCATGCTCCTTGAATTCCGCGAACAGCGCCTTCTGCTGGTCGATCAGGAACTGGCGCTGGGCGCTGGGCTTCGTCTTCGCGGGATCGTCGGAGGCGTCGAGATTGGTGAGCTGGTGGATGAGCCCGCCCTCAAAGGGCGTCGCGTACACCTGCTTGTCCCGCGTGAAGTAGATGGTGTGTCCGTCGGGCGAAATCTGGACCGTGCTCTCGCCGTCGACCGTCTGGGTGATGCGGCGTGCCACCCCGCTCTGCGCGTCGACGGCGTAGACATCGCCGCTTCGAATCTCGGCGCGGCGTTTCTTCGCCCGATCCCACGCGAACTCGTCGGGCGCGGTGGTGTCGGCCGCCGCCTTGCCAAGCTTCTCCATCTTCCCGTTCGCAAGGTCCATGCGCCACGTGCCGCCGCGGTAGGCGAGGTCGAGGTAGTGCTCGTACGCCTTCTCGGGATCGGTGGCGTTCATGGAGTCCAGCGCCGCGGGCTCGTTCCAGTGGAAGAACAGCGACTTGCCGTCCGCCGAGAACTGGAGATCGGACGGGGCGGTGCCCACCATGCCGGGGCCCTGCATGATCTGGCGGATGGTGAGCTGGTTGAATTGATGGCGCTCGTTGGGATTAAGTTTGCGCGCGGCCTCCGGCGCCGCGGGAGCCCCGGCCTTGTGATGGCATGATGCGAACAGGAGGACGGCGACGAGACTCGGCGTGATGCGTCGGAACATGGAGGACCGCCTTGGAATGGATGGACGCCCGGCTTTCACGGCGCAGCCGCGCGGCGCCGGCGTGCGATGCGCGCGCCTCCCGGCACGAACGTCTTGTTGTCCCAATTTGGGGTGTTGTATCATACGCGCGCTCTCCGACAAACCCCCATTTCGACGGTCCGGAAAGGAACGACATGGCGACTCGCAAGAAGAAAGACCCCGCGGCGGGTGCTGCGAAGAAATTGACGCGCGGCGACCTCAAGCAGAAGATCCGCGATCTGAAGAAGCAGCGGAAGGAAGCGGGCACGCACTCCGCAAAGGCGAAAGTGAACGAATACAACGAGCAGCTGCGCGTATGGCGCCGCAAGCTGCGCAAGGCGGCGCGCAAGAAGGCGTGACGCTGGAAGGCCCTCGATGCAAACCATCCCGACCCCGGCCACGAAGAAACCGTTCCGTACGCGCTTCAATCCCGCGCTGGAGGACATACGCATGTCCCCCATCGTATCGATCAGCGAAGAGGCACGCACACGCGCGCAGGAATTCGAGAAGACGGGAAAGAAGTTCGTCTTCTTCCAGCGCGGCGAGATCGACTTCCCCACTCCGGCCTTCATCGTCGATGCGGCCAAGCGCGGTCTCGATCTCGGCCTCACCAAGTATCCGAAATCGGGCGGCGAGGATTTCTTCAAGGAGGCCGTGATCAACCGGCTGCGCGCCGACCAGGACATCAACGACCTCCAGCCCGGAAACGTGGTGGCGACCTTCGGCGGACAGGAGAGCCTCGAGCTGGCGTTCAAGCTGTTCTCGCGCGGCGCGGGTTTCTCGCCGGCGTGGAGCGGAGCGCTCGAAAACTTCGTCCCCTTCGCGCAGATCGATTTCGAGGAGGTGCCGCTCAACCGCGACTTCTCGATCGACTACGATCGCGTCGAGAAGGCGATCCAGGGCCGGGACTTCTTCTACCTCAACAACCCGCACAACCCGACCGGCAAGGTGTTCACAGAGGCCGAACTCCTGCAGATCGTGGACATCTGCACGCGCAACGGTGTCTTCGTCATCTCCGACGAAGCGTACGAGAAGATCGTGTACGACGGACGCACGCACTACTCGCTGGCGCGCGTGCGCCAGGACAATGTCATCACCGCGTTCACGTTCTCGAAGACGTACGCGATGACGGGCTGGCGTGTGGGCTACACCGTCACGCGCCACGCGCACATCACGAAACTGCTCCGCCTCGGCAACTACACGCAGACCGCCGGCGTCACCACGTTTCTCCAGTACGCGGCCGCCGAAGCGCTCAACAACCTGGAAGAGAGCCGGAGCTCCATCGCGACCATGGTCGCGGAGTTCGAACGGCGGCGCGACGCGCTCCACGAGGGCCTCAAGGATCTCCCGGGTGTCGTCGTCGACCGGCCGGCCGGCGCGTTCTACATGTTCCCCAACTTCAGCGAGGTGATCCCGCGCGGACTCGGGGGCGAGGAGCGCAATCATTACATCTACAAGCTGCTGATGGCGGAAGGTGTGGCGACGGTGTACGGCTCGTGCTTCGGACGGCACTTCACCGACAACATTCGAATCTCGTTCTCGGCCACGCCGGTTCCGCTCATTCACGATGCCGCCGAGCGATTCCATCGCGTGTTCCGGTCCCCCGCGCGATGAGATGATCGCCCGCGGCCGCAGCCACATCATCGTCAACATGGCCGTCAGCGTGGACGGCCGCATCAGCTCCCGCAGCCGCGAACACTTCGCGCTTGGCAGCAAGCACGACCGGCGCCTGATGGACGTTCTGCGCGAGCGCGCCGACGCTGTCCTTATCGGCGCGGGAACCGTGCGCCACGACGGCCACCCGATGCTGCTTCGTTACGCGGACCTGGTGGCGCACCGCACGGCGCGCGGCAGGACGCCGCATCCCGTGAACGTAGTACTCTCCGGTGACCTCAATCTTCCGCTGCGTCCGTTCTTCACGGGCGACGAAACCAGGCGCATTGTGTTCACCACGCGCCGGGCCAGCGCCGCCCGGGTCCGCCGGTTCGCCCGTGTGGCCGAAGTGGTCGTGCTGCCTGGAAAAGATCCTTCACCGGCGCGGGTGGTGAGCGAGCTCGGCGAGCGTGGGCTCAAGCACCTGGTCCTGGAAGGGGGCGGAGAGGTTCACTTCGCCTTCGCGAAGGCGGGCCTTGTCGACGAATGGTACGTGACCGTTACGCCGCGCCTGATCGGCGGCAGGTCCGCGCCCTCGTTTCTCGACGGCACCGGCTTCCTGAAGCGCGATCACATCGAGCTCAAGCTCGTCTCGCAGCGCCGCATCGGCGACGAACTCTTCCTTCGCTACCGGAAGCGGTAGTTTCTCTTCTACTTCGTTATGCGCGGATGCCGCCCTAGATGTCCTCGAGCACGGCGTGCGCGTGGCCGTCGACCTTCACCTTCGGATAGACCTTCGCGATCTTCCCGTTCTCGTCGATCACGAACGTCGTGCGCTCGATGGCCTTGAACAGCTTCCCGTACATGTTCTTCATCACGATGACGCCGTAGGTATCGCACACCGCTCCGCCGGTATCGGAGAGGAGCGTGAAGGGGAGTTCGTACTTGGCCTTGAATTTCGCCTGGGCCTCGACCGAATCCTTGCTGATTCCGATCACGACGGCGTTCTTCTTCTCGAATGCGGCGATTTCAGCACGGAAATCGCAGGCTTCCTTCGTTCAGCCGGGGGTATCGGCCTTCGGGTAGAAAAACAGGACCACGCGGTGGCCCTTGAGGCTCTCGAGCGAGAGATCGGTACCCTCGTCGGTCTTGAGCGTAAAGGCGGGCGCTTTCATGCCTGCTTCGATCATCGCTGCCTCCTTCGTTCCACGAGAGTTTCCTGGATGCGTTCGAAGAGCGCGTGCGGCACCGCCGGCTCTCCCATGTTGTCGCGTCCCGCGAAGCCGTGAAAATCCGAGCCGCCTGAAATCAGGAGCCCGCGGTCGCGCGCGAGCGCGAGCAGGCGCGTGATCACAGGGGGAATGTGATACGGGTGGAACACCTCGACGCCGTCGAAGCCCTCGTCGAGCAGGTGGAGGAACTTGTCGAAATCCTCCATGTAATAGCCGGGGTGCGCGATGAAAGCGAGGCCGCCCGCGGCCTGAATGCTCGCCACCGCCTGGGACGGCTGCATCTTGTATTTGTCGACGTAGGCGGCGCAGCCCTCGCCGATGTAACGCGCGAACGCCTGCGCATGATCCGTCACATGGCCGGCTTCCACCAGCGCCTCGGCGATGTGCGGACGTCCGAGCGCGCCCCGGCCGGCTTTCGCCATCACGCGCGCCATGTCGACGTGGACGCCCTGTTCGGCCAGTTTCTCCACGATGCGGATCCCACGCCGCTCGCGCGCGCCGCGGAACTCGCGCAAGAGCCCCTGCAGCGCCACGTTTCCGGTATCAGCGCCGTAGCCGAGCACGTGCAGGTCCTTGCCATTGTATTCGCAGCTGAGCTCGACGCCCGTCATGACCTCGACGCCGGCCGGCTCCGCCACCGCCGAGAGTTCGGGGAAGCCCTCCATGGAGTCGTGGTCGGTGAGCGCGATGCCGGCGAGTCCCTTCGACTTCGCCATCACGATCAGCTCGGAGGGCGTGCGAATGCCGTCCGAGTAGGTCGAGTGCATGTGCATGTCGATGCGTTTGTCTTCGCCGGATGCCATGAGTTGCGGTTTACTTCCCGCTGTCGTGCTGCGATGATGAGCGCAGCGTTGCGTTTTCGATTCGAGGAGGACACCGTGCCCCGCCCCGTTACATCCCGACATATACTACTCTATGCCGCGAGTGAAGCCGATGCCGATGTTCTGTACGCGACCGGTTTCTTCGCCCCCGACCCGTTTGTGTTCATCCGCACCGCGTCGGGACGCCGCATCTACGTGATGAGCGACCTCGAGATCGACCGCGCGCGCGCCACGTCGAACGCGCATCGCGTGCTCTCCATGTCGCACTACACCACGCTGGCCAAGAAACGCCTGCGCCGGACGCCCGCGGCGGGCGACATCATCGCCGAGGTGCTGGGAGACCTGCGCATCCGTCGCGTGGAGGTGCCGGCGGGATTTGCCTGCGGCGTCGCGGACCGGCTGCGCAGTCGCGGCATCACGGTGCACGCGGCCGAGGGCTCGCTCTTTCCGGAGCGGGTGCACAAGCGCGCCGATGAAGTGGCGAACATCGTTCGCGCCATGCGCGCCACCGAGGCCGGCATGCAGTGCGCCATCGACCTCCTGCGCCGTGCGCGAGTCCGCGGCGGCTGGGTGACGCTCGACGGCAGGCGCCTGACGGCCGAGGACGTGCGCAGGGCCGCCAACCTGGAGATCTTCGCGCGCGGCTGCATGCCGGCGCACACCATCGTGGCGCCGGGAAAACACGGCTGCGATCCGCACGACACCGGCAGCGGACCGATCCGTGCCGGCGAGCCCATCATCATCGACATCTTCCCGCGCTCGGAGAAAACGGGCTACTTCGCCGACATCACCCGCACTGTCGTGAAGGGAACGCCGCGCCCGGGCGTGCGCGCCATGTACGACGCAGTTCTCGCGGGACAGCGCGGCGCCCTGCGCGCGATCCGCCACGGTGCGCGGGCGAGCGACATCCACGGCGCCATCCTCGCTCTGTTCGAGAAGCGCGGCTTCAAGACGGGAAAGATCGACGGGCGCATGCAGGGCTTCTTTCACGGCACCGGCCACGGCCTCGGCCTGGAGATTCACGAGGCTCCGCGCATCGCGATGAACGACGCGCGGCTGGAAGCCGGAATGGTGGTGACGGTGGAACCCGGTCTCTACTATGCGGGAATCGGCGGCGTGCGCATTGAAGACACCGTGCTGGTTACGCGCACCGGCATCCGCAACCTGACCCATTTCCCGAAGTTCCTCGAGATCCCCTGAAAACGACACCGGCCCCCGGAATCCCCGAACGTCGGGAAGACCGGAGGCCGGTGTGCTCAATTTTTCTCGAGGCTGAACTAGATCTTGATACGAACCGCTCCCCCGTCGATGAAGCCAACCCACAGCCGATTGCCGTCGTCGGAGTAGACACGGCGTGCACGGTCGGAGGGAAGCCCACCGCTTCGCCCGTATCCCTCCCAGTGATTGTTGACCAGCTTGGCCAGCCCGGCCTGGGTCGCCGCCCACATGGTGCTGCCACCGTTGCCGTCGCCCGCGCGGACGACCGAATACACGGTGTTGGAAGGCAGGCCTTCGACAAGCGTGTTGCTCGTCCATGACTTGTCGGTGAGATTCACCTCGGAGATGCCCCTGCTCACGTAGCAAACCCAGTACGTGGTGCGCACGGTGTCGAAATAGATGTCGTTGACGTTGGACTCGACGAGGCCGGAATTGGTGAGCGTGTACTTGTACACGGTCGACGCACTCTTGGACACGGTGATGCCGAACAACCCGACCTTGCTGTCATCGACGCGGATCTCGACGCGAGGGCCATACCAGCGCTGCACGATGCCGGCATCGTCCGTCACCTCGAGCGAGGAAACCGTCTCTTGCAAGCGTTCGGATTCATGGTCATCGGGATCAAGGTCCGAATCCACCGTCGAGAAATGCGTCCAGCTGTTCGTCGCGGGCGCATAGATGAACGCGCCATTGTTGGTGGCCAGGTAAATCTTGTCTTCCGTGGGTGACGCCGCCACTTCGGCGATGTAGCCGTCCGTGAGGCCCGTCGCTCCGGGACGGATCTGCGTCCACGAATCGCCGGCGATGTCGTACACACCCAGCCCGCCACCCCACGTGCCGACGTATACCTTGCCGTCGAGCTCCACCATGCTCTTCACGAGCGGATGCGGCAGCCCGGTGATCTCATTGACAATCGTTGCGGGAGGCGCGGAGGGCGGGTTTTTTGAGCCCGCGTTGATGTTGGGATAGCGCGCAACTCCGGCGGCCGTACCGACCCAGAACTCTCCGTTACTCAACGTCAGGAAAGCGTTGACGTCGTTGCTCGGCAGGCCCTTGTTGTCGTTCGTATTGACGTAGCTGACCGTGGTCGTAAGCTGGGGCGGCTGCTTCGGCGGCGGCGGAATCACGGGGTCATCGGTGCACCCGGCAACCACCAGGCCCAAAGCCAAACCGACCATCTTGCGTGTCGATATCACTTCCGGAACCTCCGAGACGGCAACAATCGGGATAGATAATTGAGACTGTGGTGGGGATGGCCCGACCGGATCATCCATCCGTCAGACCAATCGGATCATAGGGAGCAGGACGCCAAAAGTCAATGCGAAGGACGGGCTTCCGGCTAGCCCAGGGCATCCTTGAGCGCCTGCGCCCGGCGCCGCGACATGCCGGGGACCGCCGCGATCATGTCGACATCCGCGCGGCGAAGCCGCTCCAGGCTCCCAAATTCCTGCAGGAGCCGGCGCTTGAGCACCGTGCCGATGCCGGGCACGCCGTCCAGCTTCGATTCGCCCATGGCGCGCGTCCGGAGCTGGCGATGGTAGGTGTTGGCGAACCGGTGGGCCTCGTCGCGAACGCGCTCCAGGAGGTAGAGCGCCTGGGACTGCCCGTCGAGCAGGAGCGGCTCGGGACGTTCGGGGAGATAGATTCGCTCCTGGCCCCGAATCTTGCGGCCGCTCTCTTCGCGCACCTTGGCCATACCCACCACCTCCACGGCATCGGCCCCGAGTCGGGAGATCACGTCAATGGCCACGTTGAGCTGGCCGCGACCGCCGTCCACGATGAGGAGATCCGGAAGGTCGCCTTCCTTCATGCCCCGCGAGACGCGCCGCTCCAGCACCTCGCGCATCATGGCGTAGTCGTCCGCGCCCTGCACGGTTCGAATGCGGAACTTGCGGTAGGACGACTTCGCGGGCTCTCCGTCGATGAAGGTCACACCGGAGGCCACGGCACGGGTGCCCTGGATGTTCGAGATGTCGAAGCACTCGATGCGGCGCGGATAGTTCTCGAGCGAGAGCAGCTCCTGCAGGTCGTCGAGAATCTCGCGGTTGCGGTCGTTGCCGCGTCCCTCCGCGAAGGCCACGCTGGCGTTCTTCTTCGCCAGTTCAACCAGCGTCACGCGTTCGCCGCGCTGCGGCACCGCGATGCTTACGCTGCGCTTCGCCCGTTCGGAAAGAAGCGCCGCGAGAGCGGCGCTGTCCGGAATCTCCTCGCTCACCAGGACCTCTTCGGGAATGGGAGCACCGCTCTGGTAATACTGGTTCAAGAAGGACGCGAGATGCTCCGTGGTCGCTTGAACCGCACTGTCGAAGTAGAACGTCTCCGCGCCGGACACCTGTCCGTCGCGCACGGTTAGAAGCTGGATCACGAGCTGCTCGTTGTGATGATGCGTGGCGAACACGTCGCGCTCCGCGCGCTGCGGCGACGAGATCCTCTGGCGCTCGACCACGCTCTGCAGCGCGAAAAGCTGGTCGCGTATGCGCGCCGCCTCTTCATAGCGGCGCTCGGCCGCCTGCAACTCCATCTTGTCGCGCAGCGTCTTCAGGAGATCCTGGCTGCGCCCCTTGAGGAACATGGTCACGCGCTTGACCGTCTCCGCGTACTCGGACACTTCAATGCGCCCCACGCACGGGCCCGGGCAGCGCTGGATGTAGTAGTACAGGCAGGGCCGCGTCCGGCTCGCGAAATCCGCGTCGGTGCACGTGCGCATGGGGAAAATGCGGCCCAGCGTGCGCAGCGTCTGCCGCACCGAACCGGCGGATGCAAACGGACCGAAGTATGTCGCGCCGTCGCGGCGGGGTCGTCGCACCACCGTGAGACGCGGAAACGGGTGCTTCGCATCGAGCCGGAGATGGACGTAGCTCTTGTCGTCCTTGAAGACAACGTTGTACCGCGGCCGGTGTTTCTTGATGAGGTTGTTCTCGAGGATCAGCGCTTCCTGCTCGGTGCCCGTCACCACGTAGTCGATGCTGCGCGCACGGGCGATCAGGAACTCCACGGTGGCCCGGCCGTCGCCTACCTCGCGGAAATAGTTCTTCACCCTCGCCCGCAGCGAGCGCGCCTTGCCGACGTAGAGGACCCTTCCCGATTCGTCGCGGAACAGGTAGACACCGGGATTGGTGGGAAAGCGATCTGCCTCACTTCGGAGGTGTTCGGAGACCCCGCTGGGCTTCATGTTTGCAGCTCTATCACGTGTCACAGTCACAAGATAGTACACATTTCCGGGGGCAGGCGCTTGATTCGAAGCGCGGGAGGGCCTATCCTTGTTGACGTACCCAATCCAACCCGAAAATATGCACGATTCGAACGCTACCATACCCGATACTGCCCAACTGGTCCGGCTGGTGCAGGCGCTCATCCGGAATTCATTCGATGTCATCAAGGTCGTCGACCGCGACCTCAGGACGGTCTTCGTCAGCTCGTCGGTCGAGACGATCCTGGGCTACCCACCGCGCGAGCTCATCGGAACCAACGCGCTCGACTACGTCCACCCGGAAGATCTCGAGGCGGCCCGCGAAGCAATGAACACCATCGCTCGCACGGGCCAGATGGTCCGTAAAGCGCTGCGCGTGCGACACCATGACGGCACCTGGCGCCATGTGGACGTCATCGTTCGCGACCTTCGCGACGACGCGGACATCGCCGGCTTCGTCATGAATTATCGCGACATCACCGAGAGCATCGAGACCGAGAGCCGGCTTGCGGTCTACCGCGAACGCTACGAGAAGGCGTTTCGCAGCAGTCCGGATTCGATCACCATCACGGCGGCGAACGACGGCGAGATTCTCGAGGCGAACGAGGGATTCGAGCAGATCATCGGCTATTCCCGCGCTCAGATCGTCGGTAAGCGCACCACCGATCTCGGCATCTGGCGCGATACCGCGCGCCGCGCCCAGTTGGTCGAAGCGCTCCGGGCGAACGGCCACGTGCGCGAGTTTCCCATTGATGTGGTAACACACGAGGGCGACGTCCGGTCGTGTGTGGTATCGGCCGAGATGCTCGAAATCGGCCGGAGATCCTGCATCCTGGCCGTCACGCGCGACGTGACGCAGCAGAAGGAGCAGGAGGAGAAGCTGCGCGAGCTGTCCGAGACGCTGCGCCGCGAGCAGGTGGATTTCGTGCGCAAGAACGTAGCGCTCAACGAAGTGTTGCAGCACATCGACCAGGAGAAGCAGGGCTACCGGCATGAGATCGCGTCGAACGTGGACAACCTCTTGCGGCCGATGCTGCGGAAACTGCGGGAGCAGGGACGACTGGACCGCCGCGAGGTGGACCTGCTTCAGCGCGGGCTGGACGAGGTGACGGGCCGGGACATCGACCAGTACAAGAACAACGTGTCCAAGCTCACGCCGCGCGAGCTCGACATCCTGGAGATGATCCGGACGGGAAACTCGTCGAAACAGATCGCCGATGCGCTGGACCTTTCATCGCAGACGGTGCACAAACACCGCCAGTCCATCCGGCGCAAGCTCCAGATCGACCACCGGGAGATCAACCTCGCTACGTTCTTGCGATCCCAGTGAGGGTTACGGCTCCAGAAACCCGTAACTGCTGTGGATAACTGCGGTATCCGCCCTCCAGGCCACCCCCGTAGATCGAGACCCATCTACCCAATCATCCCCCTATAAAGCATTATTGTGATCGGGCCACCCGTTCGCTTTAATCCCACTGTCATCTTTTGTATTTCCGGTGGTCGGGTAGTACGCCTGAGTGGACGGTGGGGGCGAAAGTTCACGAGGGGACCGATCACCGGATTCTTTCGAATTTCCGGCGGGATGGCATTCATAGGATTTCGGGCATCGGGCGCGGGACCAAAGGTTCGGGAGTCCCGCCCCTCCCGCCGGAAAATTCTTCGATGAAGCTCGATACAGACTTCGATCCAGGCGATTGCTTTTTTTCTCCCTCTTTCGCAACCGCCTGACCTGAGAAGTCTGTATCGAGCTTCGTCGTTTTCCAGAACCACTCAGAACCAGATTCCCACGCTCAACCCCTTGTTGTCTTCGGGCTCGAAGATCTGGTGGGCCTCGAAGTACAGACTCATGACGTCTCCCGCCACGCGCACGCCGGCAGCCCAGCCCATCGCGTTGTCGTCGCGATCGTCGCGCCGCCCGAACTGAAAACGTCCGTAGGGCACCAGGAACGAAACTTCGGGAAGAATCACGCCC